>Ga0134128_10000540_pt1 | contig 52507 bp, 56 predicted proteins | sample KB31754_FD_96462 | JGI IMG/M metagenome (GOLD analysis project Ga0134128, IMG submission 96462) | Terrestrial soil microbial communities with excess Nitrogen fertilizer from Kellogg Biological Station, Michigan, USA - KB3-175-4 | ecosystem: Environmental > Terrestrial > Soil > Unclassified ... | reverse complement strand
GAGCCGCTCGGAATGCTCGGTGCTCTTGAAAATACGCCCACCATAGGCGCGCTCGCCTTCAAAGACGCAGCTCGCATAGTGCAACCCGTGGCTGAGCACGTGGAGATTGGCCTCGTCCCAGGGGACGAGTTTGCCGTCGTACCAGATGACCCCCTCGAGCCGGTCATAGGATTGGGCAGCCATTGCTCTCCTCCTTCTCCTTCGGATCGCTCATGCCCGCGCTTTGCCGCCATAGGCAGCATTTTCGGGGCTATTCCAACACTTTGCGTCGGCCGGTAACACCCGGTATGACTTGGCCGACCGACAAGGACACCACCTGAAGCCGCAATTGTCATTGGGCCGCCTTTCGGTACGATCCTTTCGTCTTTAATGGCGTTTTTGTAACATAAAAACAAAATATGTCAACATGGCTGACATAAATGTGAGCAAGCACACTGCCGCCGATAGTGGCCTTTCGGATCGTACCGCGGCCAGGAGCGCGTCGTCAGGTGCCGCCGAGCCGGTCTGGGACGTCATCGAATTACTGTTTTTCGCGTACCGGGATTTCGTCGGCGATCCCGACGAAGTGCTGCTCAAACTCGGTTTCGGCCGTGCCCATCATCGTGTCCTGCACTTCGTCAACCGCAACCCCGGAATGAAGGTTGCGGACCTGCTTGAAATTCTCAACATCACGAAACAGTCGCTTGGCCGAGTTCTCAAGCAATTGGTCGATCAAGGTTACGTGCTGCAGAAGGAAGGCGCGCAGGACCGCCGCCAGCGTCTGCTGTATGTGACGCCCAAAGGCGAGGCGCTCGCGCTCAAACTTGCGACTTTGCAGACGCAGAGGATCAACCGCGTATTCGGCGAACTCGGCCCCAACGCACACGAGGCGGCGCGCCGGTTCCTGACGTCGATGATCGATACCGATAACCGGGACGGAGTGCTTCGCCTGATTGCGCGCGCAGATCGTGCAACCAAGCCGCGGAGTTAGTGCATGACCCGCGACATTCGGAGACGTGTTTCTACCTTTGCAATGCCGGCTTCGGCGCGCAGGGTAGCTCCGGGCAAGTTGATGCATGGACACAGTTGAGGCCGGAGCAGCTTTGGCGATGACACTTCCCGCCACGCTTCCCGACGATGCGCCACATCTGCTGGTGGTCGACGATGATCGCCGCATTCGCGATCTGCTTTCGCGCTTTCTGAGCGGCGAGGGCTATCGCGTGACAACGGCCGACACCGCGATGGATGCGCGTGCGAAGCTCAACGGTCTGAGCTTCGACCTGTTGATCCTGGATGTCATGATGCCGGGCGAGTCCGGCTTCGATCTTGCGAAGGCGATTCGTGGCGATTCCGATGTTCCGATTTTGATGCTGACAGCGCGTGATGCAGCCGAAAGCCGGATTCGTGGGCTGGAAATCGGTGCGGACGACTATCTTTCGAAGCCATTTGAGCCGCGAGAATTGTCGCTGCGAATTGCGAATATTCTTAAACGCGCCCAGCCCGCGCCGCCACCTCAGGTCGAATCGGTACGCTTTGGACCTTTCATATATCACCTGGCGCGCGGAGAACTGCGCAAGGGCGAGGAAATCGTACGGTTGACCGATCGGGAACGCGAGATGTTGCGTATCCTTGCCGGCTCGCCGGGCGAAACGGTGCCGCGTCTGTCGCTCGCCGGAAATGGCGGGACCGTCAGCGAGCGCGCGGTCGATGTACAGGTCAACCGCCTGCGGCGTAAAATTGAACGTAACCCTGCCAATCCTTTGTTTGTGCAGACTGTGCGCGGGATCGGCTACCGGCTGGTCATCACGTCATGACCAGCCTCGATATCGGAAATGGTGTACGCACGGCGCTCACGCGACTGCGGAGTGCATGGGAATGGTACGACGCAATCCCGACGATACGCCGGATCCATAGCGCGCTGGGCAAGATTGCCGATGGCTGGCGCCGGGCCAGCCGCTGGCTCAACAGCGTGATGCCAAAGGGCCTCTATGCCCGCGCCTTGCTGATCATCATTGCACCAATGGTGATCCTGCAATCCGTGATTGCGTTCGTGTTCATGGAGCGCCACTGGAATGTCGTAACCCAGCGACTTTCCGCGAGTGTGGTGCAGGATATCGCCGCGCTCATCGACATCTACCGCGGCTATCCGCAGGATGCCGACCAGGCGCAAATTCGGCGCATCGCGCAACAGCGGCTCGGCCTCGTGGTCGATTTTCTGCCGCTGACCGAGATGCCGCCCCCGGGGCCTAAACCCTTCTTTTCGCTGCTGGATCAGGCGCTGTCAGAAGAACTCCGCAAGCAGATCGGGCGGCCCTATTGGATCGATACCGTCGGCAAATCGGCACTCCTCGAAATCCGGGTTCAGCTCGACAATACGGTGATGCGGGTATTTGCGCGTCGAAGCGCCGCCTATGTTTCCAATTCGGAGATATTCCTCCTTTGGATGGTCGGCACGTCGACGGTTTTACTGATCGTTGCCATCATATTCCTGCGCAACCAAATTAAGCCAATATTGCGTCTGGCTGATGCCGCCGAAAGTTTCGGCAAGGGACGGGAAGTGCCGAATTTCCGTCCCCGCGGTGCGCGCGAAGTACGGCGCGCAGCGGCTGCCTTCATAGAAATGAAGACTCGTATCGAGCGCGCCATCGAGCAGCGAACCGCGATGCTGGCGGGAGTGTCGCATGACCTGCGCACCATTCTTACGCGCTTCAAGCTGGAAATAGCGCTGGTCGACGAGACTCCGGAAATCGACGCGATGAAAAAGGACGTCGATGAAATGGCGCGGATGCTTGAAGCCTATTTGGCATTCGCGCGCGGCGACAGCGGTGAAACTTCAGCCCCGACCGACATGGCCGAATTTCTGGAAGAATTGCGGCTCGACGCTGAACGTCACGGGCACAAAGCCACGGTGGTGTTTCATGGGCCGCCAATCGTTACTGTCCGTCCGGCGGCATTCAAGCGATGCCTCGCCAATCTCGTGTCGAATGCAGCACGCCACGCGTCTGCAATAGCGATCACCGGGCATCGGGATCACCGCTACCTCACGGTTACGGTGGACGACGACGGACCGGGCATTCCGGTCAGCATGCGCGAGGAAGTATTCAAGCCCTTCCTGCGTCTCGACGATGCACGCAATCAGGACGAAGGCGGGACCGGTCTGGGTCTCGCGATCGCGCGCGATATCGCCCGCTCGCACGGCGGCGAAATTACGCTGGGCGATAGTCCGCTGGGTGGATTGCGCGCGACCGTGCGCGTACCGGTCTAAGCCGCTTCGGCTTCCTCGTCCCGCGCGCGGCGCCTGCGGCGCGGCCCACGCAACACGCATTTCGGAATCGCGCAAAGGTCGTCGAGAAATCCCGCCCAGCGCTCGGCGCTGGACAGTCCGCGGTCAAGCGCGGACATGGTACGGTCGAGTCCTTCATCTTCGTCATTGATCCATACCGAGAGAACGCGCGCAAACATCAGGGCGGCCCCCTGTGCCCGCAGGGCGCCGCGCGGACCGAACGCGCCGATGCCGGCAGCTTCCAGCATCCAGTGCTGCGAGCGGACGGCCATGGCGTTGAGCGCGAAGGCGAGGCCGGGATTGCGCCGTGCCGAACGCATGATCGAATGCACGGCATTCTTGTAGGGTGCAAGCGCCTCCAACCGACGCATCAAGACGTCGAACAGACGCTCGCGCGCAGGCTCTTCGGACATGTCGCTGTCGCCACCAGCGAGAACGGTCTTGTCGACTTCTTTGATATGGCCCGCCAGAATAGCGAGGGTTGATCCGAACTCGGCGCGCAACTGCGAGAGCTTGATTCCCGCACGGCCAGCCACTTCAGCAAGCCCAATCTGTTCGAAGGAATTTTCGGCAAGCAGGGCCATAAATGCATCAATAGCCTTGTCGCGATCGCTGTGGCCGCGCGGTGGGGTTGCGTTAGGAGCCTTGCGTTCACGCTTGGTCTTGCGCGCCATGATGGCCTCCCAAAAAGGCTGATGTGCTCGTGCTTATGTAAGGCGGCAATACCGGCTGTTCTAGGGCAGGAACTAACCGGCAAGTTCGCGTGACCGGCGGGTAGCGGCTGCAATGGCCCTGGTGAGCAATGCGTCGAAACCCTCCGGACCCATCAGAATTTCAAGCGCGGCAGCAGTCGTGCCCCCTGGCGAGGTCACGTTTTGCCGCAACAAGGCGGCATCGAGATCCGAACGGTGCAGGAGCTCCCCCGAGCCGGCGACGGTTTCGCGCGCAAGGCGCGCCGCAAGCGCGGGCGGGAGCCCTGCCGCGATACCGGCATTGGCCATGGCCTCAGCAAGAAGAAAAACGTAAGCCGGGCCGGAACCTGACAATGCTGTTACCGCATCAATCAAAGTTTCGTTGTCGGTCCACTCGACTGTGCCGATGGCCGCAAGCAAATCCGATGTCTGCTTGCGTTGACGTGCGGTTACTTTCGCGTTCGGACACGCGACTGTAATGCCGCGGCCGATGGCTGCCGGCGTGTTGGGCATTGCGCGCACAATTGCCGTGCCCGAGGGCAATACATCTTCGAGGAAGCGAAGAGGGCGGCCTGCCATGATAGACACGGCGAGCGTTGATTTCCCGGTAAAAGACTTGAGCGCCGGAATGGCGTCCGGCGCATGCTGCGGCTTGACTGCGATGACGACTGCGGCTGCATCCTGAGGTTTCCCTTTCGGATTGAGCGAGACGCCACGCCTTGTCAGGGCCTTCACGCCCTTGGCGGGTTGAGGCTCGAGTATCGTCAGCTTGCGGGGATCAAGACCGCGCGCGAGCCAGCCGTCGAGCATGGCCAAGCCCATTTTCCCCGCGCCGAGCAAGACCAGGCGGCCGGGAAACTTGCGGAGCGGTTTGTCAATTGCCTTGGGTCGCTTCATGGCGACATCATATCGCCAATTGTGGCCTTACGCCTCCCCCGAGGTCTCGAACATGGTTGCGTCGAGTGCTTCACGCGAGGTCTTGCCCGCCCAAACTACGAACTGGAAGGCCGTGAAATAGCGTTCGCAAGCCTCGAGCGCGGTGCCGAGCAAGGCTTCGCATTGTTTCCCTGAGGCCATGGTGCCACCCGCGAGCACTAGAGCGTGCCGAAACATTACAATGCCTTCGGTCACCCAATGATCGAAATGACCGACCCAAAGTCTTTCGTTGATCAGGGAGATGAGTGCCTGCACTTCGGCGCGACGGCGCTCCGGCACCCGCATATCGAAGGCACAGGCCAGATGCAGCGCCTCGATATCGCTCATCCAGGTGTAGGACAGCTGATAATCAGTCCACCGTCCCGTAACCAGGATGGTGATTTCATCGTCGCTGGCTCGCTCAAACGACCAGTCATTGCCAGCCGCCAGCCGCTCAACGACGTCGAGTGGATTGAGTCGCGGTTCTTCCGCGTAGCTTGTCAGGGACATGACGTCTCCGCTTTGCCGATTGGAGCGAGGGAAACGCACGCCACCACACCGCGCGGCACCGCCCGGAGAGGGGCCGTGACCGCAAGTTGACGCAGGGGTTACGGGATGCCTTGACGACGAGAGAGAATCACCAACCGATTCGACTATATCCTGCCTGATTCCACCCACCAAAGGCACCGTCAAGGGCTAATCAGCCGTGATTTGCGCGTTATAGGCAACCGCGCCGAATCGACTCTCCACAGCCAATGCTGCGGCAAGTTGAATCAACAGTGGATAATTCGTCGGCGTCACTGCGCTACGCGGGTGTGTGCGAGCAAACCGCAATCCAGGACTCATGCCTCAAGCTCGGACTTGGTCGCCGATCGCGAAATTGTGGTGCGGAGATGCTGTCAGGTTCAGTCGAACAGACTCGACACCGATTCCTCGGTGGCCGTACGGCCGATTGCTTCGCCGATCAGTGACGCAATTTCCAAAATGCGGATATTGCCAGCCGCCAGGATTTCCTTGGTGGGCTGAATCGAGTCGGTGATCACCAATTCCTTCAGTCGCGAACTTGCGATGCGCTTCACCGCACCGCCGGACAAGACTCCATGGCTGATATAGGCATAAACGGCCTTGGCCTTGCTCTCGAGCAGGGCGTCTGCGGCGTTCACCAGCGTGCCACCGGAATCGACGATGTCGTCCACCAGGACGCAGGTGTAACCGGCTACATCGCCGATAACATTCATAACTTCGGATTCGCCGGCGCGCTCCCGGCGCTTGTCGATGATGGCGAGCGGAGCATTGATGCGTTTTGCTAGCCCGCGCGCGCGAACGACGCCGCCTACGTCGGGCGAAACGACCATCACGTTGTCGAGCTTGAACCGCTCGCGGATATCCCGAACCATTACCGGCGATGCGTAAAGATTGTCAGTCGGAATATCGAAGAAGCCCTGGATCTGGCCCGCATGCAGGTCAAGGGTCATCACGCGGTCGGCGCCGGCGCGGGTGATGAGGTTTGCAACAAGCTTGGCCGAAATCGGCGTTCGCGGCCCTGGTTTGCGGTCTTGCCGGGCGTAGCCGTAATAAGGGATCACGGCGGTGATCCGGCGCGCCGACGACCGCCGCAGAGCGTCGATGATAATCAATAATTCCATGAGATGGTCGTTTGCGGGAAACGAGGTCGATTGGATCACGAATACGTCGGCGCCGCGCACGTTTTCCTGAATTTCGACGAAAATTTCCATGTCGGCAAAGCGACGAACGACCGCCTTGGCGAGGGGAAGCTTGAGATAGTCGCCGATTCCTTTGGCCAGCGTAGGATTGGAGTTGCCGGCGACGAGCTTGATCGCTCCATTCTTGCCCGACATCCTGGAATCCTCGCCCTCACTTCCGCCAGAAGCGGCGTGGTCATAACAAGGCGGGCAGTGGCGGGCAATACGGCCCCAAATCGTTCTCCCGGGCTTTCGCGAGGAAAGATGAATCGACGCTTAGCGGCGGGCTGCCGCAAACGTCAGCGTTTCCCGTGCGGCGACGAGCGCACCCGGCCGCCGGCGAGGCAATGGCACGACGCTCGATTCATCCGCAGCGGCGGATTCTGCGGTATCGGTCAATATCGGATCGGCCCGCGGGTAGGAAATGCGGAAAATGCCGGCGGCTTCGGGCGAGGATTCGGCCGAAGCGGCCGCCGCCACCGCCTGGCGCTGAGCTGGCTCAGCTGCCGGAGCCGTGCCGGGCGCGACCTCGGGCGAGGTGAGAAAGGCGGCAAGCTGTTCCATGCTCGTGTTGGCGATCCGGCGCAGCATGGCGTCATCGGCGGCGGCCCACGCATCCTTATGCCTGACTTTCGCGGTTTCCTCTCCACTGATACGGAGTGCGCGCTGCTCGTTCAGATCGAAAATATCCCAGACCCATGTGATCGTGGTCTGACGTCTTGCGACTTTTGCGGCTAGATAACCACGCACCCGATACGCAGACGGCTGCTCGCGCGAAATCACCGCGAGGCGCCGAGCCTGGGCCTCATCATTGAGATCCTGCACGAGTTTCTGGAATTGGCCGGGCGGCAGGCCATCGACGGAGTCGAAGGCAACCGTCGCGCCGCGCGGCGACGCGGCCGACATGTTCTGGCTTTCGGGATCGCACCCGCATAGCGCCAGCGCGCATGCCAACAGTGCGCCGATACGCCCAACAGCCAGCGCGCCGCCAAACGCGTGGCGAACCCCACTCCACTCCATAGACACCCCTGCCGGCCGGTTTTTGATCTTTAAGTCTGTTTGGCCACGCCAAATCGTAGCGGCAACCTTGCCCGTGAGTCCAGCCGCGAGATGTCCGCCCCGATTATTTTAGTCGACAAGCGCAATGGCGTTGATATGACGACCATAATCCGGCTCGCCATTGCGCGTCATGCGGCGGTAGCTGAAGAAACGTTCCGGCTCGGCATACGTACATAGGCCGAGATCCTCAAATTGAGAAACGCCGGCGCGGGCGACACGCTCGGCGATGTAACCGCTGAGATCGAATCTGGCACGACCTGTGCGCTCCGAAGGGACGAAGTACCGCGCGTTCATCTGGTCTGCGGCCACAAATCGGTCGACGAATTCCGGGCCGACCTCGTAATTCACCTGTCGGATGGTCGGGCCAAGTGCGCCGGCGATACGTTGGCGATCTGCGCCGAGCCTTTCCATCGCGGCGATCGTTGCCTCGATGATGCCAGTCAGCGCGCCGCGCCAGCCGGCATGCGCCGCCCCAATGACACCAGCTTCGTCGTCGGCGAACAGCAACGGCCCGCAATCGGCAGTGGATACCCCGATTGCCAGTCGCGGTATCTGCGTGACAACGGCATCCGCATGCGGTCGCTGCTCCGCAGCCCATGGTTCCTTGGCCACCACAACTTCCGGCGAATGGATCTGATACGGCGTGAGAAATCGATCGGCACTAACGCCCAGCGCCGCCGCCATGCGCGCGCGGTTCTCCACGACCTTTTCGGGCGCATCACTTGAGCCAACGCCGCCATTGAGCGACGTGTAAACCCCCTCGGAGACGCCGCCGGAACGCGTGAAGAAGGCATGGCGGATGCCTGCTCGGTTTGCGAGTGAGGATGCCTGCAACATCGGACACCATGCGGCGGGTATCGGCTGCCAATCCCCAATAGATAATGTCTACCGGTGCAACAGGCTAGCATGTGAAGCGTCGAAACCGGGCGGAACGCCAACCGATCGGTGCAGAAAGGCCGCAACTTTGAACAATTCGCCCATTGCCGTGCGGTTGTGACCGATGAGACGCATCAGCGCCTGATCGATTTCTGCGGCTCCGTCGGCACGCGCTGCTTTGGCTTTAAGCGTTGCCGCGCGTTGTTCGATTCCCAACCGTCGCAGGAATTGCGATTGTTCAACCGGTCCAAAGGCCGTCGCGCCCATGGCCTCGGCGGCGCGCGTCAAGGCGCGGAAATCGACATGGGCGGTCAGGTCAAGTTCACCCGGTGCGGTCAGCGGGTCGGCATAGGCGTGTTTGCCAACGGCCTGGAAGGTTTCACCGAGCCCTGTTTCGGTGTGGCCGTAGTCGATGATCAATGCAGCGCCCCGATCGTCCGCGACGCGGCGGCCGATCTCCATTGCTTCGGTGTCGCCGCGCCACTCGAAGATCGCGCCGGCACGCGCGCTGCCAAACTGTGACGGCAGCAATGTTTGAAAAAACGGAATCGGCTCGGGTGCGATAGTAAACGCCAGTTGACCGTTCGCATCGATTTGGACGAGGCGTTCGTGCCAGCCGCGCTCGGTCTTGATGGCCTGCTTGATGGGCAGTGCATCGAAGAACTCATTCGCGAATATGATGGCGGGACCTTTCGGAACGTCCGCGGGTGCGCCATGCCAAAACACCGGGACGCCCGCGCCCTCCAGCGTTTTTTCCTGCTGGGCCCGCAGAATTGGACTGACTTCGACGAAATGTACGACGATCGCCGAGCGGAAGTCGGGAACGATCTGCACCGCGCGCAGAAGGTCTTTCATCATGGTGCCACGACCGGGGCCGAGTTCGATCAGCCGCACATTTTCCGGTGCGCCCATTTGTTTCCACACGGCGGACGCCCATAGGCCGATCAGTTCACCGAACATCTGGCTGACTTCGGGAGCCGTAATAAAATCGCCGCGTGCTCCGAACGGATCGCGCGTTGTGTAGTAGCCGTGCTCGGGATGGAACAGGCAAAGCGCCATGTATTCGCTGACCGGCATCGGACCCGCCGCTGCGATGCGCCGGCGGATTTCGGTTTCGAGCGGCGAAGGTTCCGCCACTAGTGGCCCCGCGCCGCCGGCTGTTTCAGGGCGTGGACAATGAAAGCCATGCCGGCAAGCATCAGCGGAATTGACAGCAGTTGACCCATCGTCGCTCCGCCCCAGAGGAAGCCAAGCTGCGCATCGGGTTCACGGAAAAATTCGCAGAACATGCGCGCAAGAGAATAACAGACGGCGAAACTCCCGATGATGAGCCCCGGTCGCTTTAGCGCCCCGGCGCGCATCAGCAGTGCCAACACCAGCAGCAGAACGAGCCCCTCGAGCGTCGCTTCATAAAGCTGGCTGGGATGCCGCGGTACCGGACCGCCGTTCGGAAAAATCATCGCCCATGGCACGTCCGTCGGGCGCCCCCACAATTCGCCGTTGATGAAATTTGCGATGCGGCCGAGGAACAAGCCAATCGGTCCGACCGCACATGTAATGTCACCGAGCGACAGAATGGGTATGCGGCGCTTACGTCCGAACAGGACCACGGCCACGACGCAACCCGTGAATCCGCCATGGAATGACATGCCGCCATTCCACAGCTGCAGGATCTCCAAGGGATGGGCGGCAAAGTGGGGCAGATTGTAGAACAGCACATAGCCGATGCGGCCGCCGAGAATGATGCCCAGTGTCACCCACAGTACGAAATCGTCGAAATCCGTGACCGTCATCGGCGCCGCGCCGCCCCATAGTTTGCCGGTTCGAATGAGGAGGCGGGCATAGGCCCAGCCGATCAGGATGCCGAAGATGTAGGCCAACGCGTACCAGCGAATGGCAAATGGCCCGAAATGCACAAGGACTGGATCGAAGGCCGGGTAGGGGATGACGAGCAGAGGCATCGCAATGTCCGATTTGCGCCATGGCGCGGCGTCATTTTGGTAGCACGCCGGGTCTTGCAGCGGGATGACCGGAACGCCATTGTGGTGACAGTTGGCGCCGGAGACGAAACATGACCCAGACCAGCAACCGCATTTTCGACGAGATGGCACGTCTGATGAACGATGCAGCGGGGGTAGCGCAAGGGGTGCGGCGCGAATTCGACACCCTGTTCCGAAGCCAGGCTGAGCGAATCCTGCGTGATCTTGACGTCGTCCAGCGCGAGGAATTTGAAGCGGTCAAGGAGATGGCGCGGCTGGCGCGCGAAGAGAATGAGGCGTTGAAGGCGCGCATCGCCGCGCTGGAAGCCAAGCCAGAGAAACCGGCGGAAAAATCCGGCAAGAAGGGTTCGAGTTCGGCCGCTGGCTAGGCACTAAAACTACTGTCCATAAAAATAGTCTAAAAAGAGTTGCCCTTGAGGCCCGCAAGATGGTTTTGGCCCGGGGCCGATGGTAGTTTTTCCCCGTGGCAGGAAATTGGGGGAAATGCTCATGCGGACTTTTTTGTTGGCGACGATCGTCGCGCTTTTTGCGTTCATCGCATTTGGCGCCCAGGCTATGCCCGTCGCAAAGCTCAAGGGAATAGCAGCGGCGTCCGATCAGGTCACTCCGGTGAGAGACGGCTGCGGCCGCTGGAGGCACCGTGGTCCGCACGGGCACTGCCGGCACGACTAGGCTTAATCGCTGATTTGACACCAGTCCGGCGGGCGGATTTCGGGCGGTTACGCTTTTGCGCGCCCGAAACCGCTCCGGCCGGCTTTTCTTGCCCTTTACGGTCGCCACCGCTATAACCCGCCCGTTCGCGGCCCCCGGCACCCCTGGAGGCTTGCCGCGTTCGCAGGCGGCGGAAAATGCCGCCTTTTCCATTGGTTTATATGAGGGATTCAAGATGGCGACCGTCCAGGAATTGAAGGCGACGGCGCGTCCGAAAGGCGGCAAGGGGACCGCCCGGGCAGCGCGTCGCTCCGGCCGAGTGCCGGGCGTGATTTACGGAGAGAACAAGCCCCCGCTGATGGTCCTGCTCGACCATGACGAGTTGCGCCAGCGCATCTATGCCGGGCGTTTCCTCACCACGCTCTACAATCTCGACGTGGACGGCACCAAGCACAGGGTGATCCCGCGCGACTTTCAGCTCGACGCGATCAAAGATCTTCCGATGCATGTCGATTTCCTGCGTGTGTCGGAAGGCGCGACCATCCGCGTCAATATTCCGGTGCATGTGCTCAATGCCGACCAGGCGCCGGGCGTGAAGCGCGGCGGCGCGGTCAATATCGTCACTCACACCGTCGAAGTGATGTGTCCGGCTGACGCTATTCCGGCATCGATTGACGTCGACATTTCCGCGCTCGACATCAATCACTCGAAGCACCTCACTGACGTGACGCTGCCGCCGAATATCCGTGTGATTGGCCGTCCCGACATGACTCTCGTTACTGTCGTGCCGCCGTCGGGTTACGCGGAAGAAATGAAAGCCGCTGCCGAGGCCGCCGCTGCCGCTGCTGCCGCCGCTGCTGCAGCTGCCGCCGCGGGTGCCGCCCCGGCCGCCGAAGGCGCCGCTCCCGGCGCCGCACCCGGTGCCGCGCCTGGTGCTGCACCAGCCGCCGGTGCCGCGCCTGCGGCCGCCGCCCCCGCCAAGCCCGAGAAGAAGTGAGGACGCGTATAGCTTTCGCCGTCAGCGTTCGCGTAAACCGGCAATTGCACGAATCCGAAAAGCGAATTGAAAATTTCGGATAATGTGCATGCGCAATTTTTGAAACAGCGCCGTTGACGCCATGCTGCTTTTCGTCGGCCTCGGCAATCCCGGACCCAAGCACGCCGGCAACCGCCATAACATCGGCTTCATGGCGGTGCAGGCGATTGCGCGTCGTCATGACGTGTCGCCTTGGCGGCGGCGATTTCAGGGTGTCGCGGTGGAAGGCAATATTGCCAGCGAACGCGTGCTTCTGCTTTTACCCGGCACCTATATGAACGAATCCGGTCGCGCGGTTGCGGAAGCTGCCCACTTCTACAAGCTCGAGCCCGCCAACGTTGTGGTTTTCCACGACGAGGTCGATCTGCCGCCGGCAAAGGTCAGGGTGAAAATCGGCGGCAGCGACGCGGGCCACAACGGCTTGCGATCGATCACCGCCCATATCGGCAATGATTACAAACGCGTGCGCATCGGCATCGGAAAGCCGGACATCAAGGACCTGGTGCCGATGTATGTCCTGGGCGACTTCACCAAGGCCGATTGGGCCTGGGTGGAAGCGCTCTGCGATGTGATTGCCGAGAATTCCGCATTGCTGGTCGACGGCAGGGACTCCACGTTCCAGAACAAGGTGCATCTCGCCATGGAAGCCAAAGGCTTCGCTGACGAGGAGCCGCCGCCGGCCTCCGAATGAGCATGTCAGTAAAGAGACGATAAAATCATGGGATTTAAATGCGGCATCGTCGGCCTGCCGAATGTCGGCAAGTCGACGCTCTTCAATGCGCTCACGCAGACTGCGACGGCGCAAGCGGCCAATTATCCGTTCTGCACGATTGAGCCTAATGTCGGCGAAATCGCGGTCCCCGATCCGCGTCTCGACAAGCTCGCAGTGCTGGGGAAATCGGAGCAAATCATTCCGACGCGTATCACCTTTGTGGATATTGCCGGCTTGGTCCGGGGCGCCTCAAAAGGCGAAGGTCTCGGCAACCAGTTTCTTGCCACGATCCGCGAAGTGGACGCCATTGTGCACGTCGTGCGCTGCTTCGAGGATTCCGATATCACGCATGTCGAGGGCAAGATCAATCCGATCGCCGACATCGACACCATCGAGACCGAGTTGATGCTGGCCGATCTTGAAAGCCTGGAAAAGCGTATTGACACCCTCGAGAAGAAGGCCAAGGGCAGTGGCGAAGACGCAAAACTGGCCAAGGAAATGCTCGATCTGATCAATAGGTCCCTCGCTTTGCTGCGCGAGGGCAAACCTGCCCGGTTGGTAGAACGCAAATCCGAAGAAGAGAAACTCTTCCACTCGTTGGGGCTGCTCACATCGGCGCCCGTTCTCTATGCCTGCAATGTCGAGGAGGCCGCCGCTGCGACCGGCAACGACTACTCCCGCAAGGTCGAGCAAAGGGCCAAGGAAGAAGGCGCCGTCGCTGTTGTGATCTCGGCCAAAATCGAGTCGGAAATCGCCACGCTTCCCGCGGCTGAACGAGCGGAATTTCTGGATGCGGTGGGACTGAGCGAAACGGGTCTCGATCGTCTCGTCACCGCTGGATATGCGCTTTTGCATCTGGTGACATACTTCACTGTCGGTCCGAAAGAGACGCGGGCATGGACGATCACGCAGGGGACCAAGGCGCCGCAGGCCGCCGGCGTAATCCATACGGATTTCGAGCGTGGATTTATCCGTGCGGAAACCATCGGCTATGAAGACTACATTACCTGTGGCGGTGAGGCCGGCGCGCGTGATGCCGGCAAAATGCGGCTGGAAGGCAAGGATTACGTGGTCGCCGACGGCGACGTGATGCATTTCCGGTTCGCAACCTAGCACCAAGTTCGGCAGCCACGTTCACCGGGACAGGACAAGCCCGGTCGCGACGAGTAAATTTACGGCATGGCAAAACTCCATTGGGAAGATGTCCAGCCGGGTACGGTTAGCGTTTACGGGCCGCGTCTGGTCACGCGCGAGGAAATCATTGCCTTTGCCTCGGAGTTCGACCCGCAACCCATGCATCTCGACGAGACGGCGGCAAGCGCGACCATGTTGGGCGGTCTCGCTGCATCCGGCTGGCATAGTTGCTGTCTGCTGATGCGTATCATCGCTGATGGCTTCGTCAATAAAACTCATTCAATGGGTGCGCCGGGGATCGACGAAGTGCGCTGGCGCAAGCCACTGCGCCCCAATACGCGGGTACGGGTGCGCACGACAGTCCTGGAGACGCGCGCACCCAGAAGCCGGCCGGAATTCGGATTTGTCAAATGCCGGTTCGAATTGCTCGACGAACACGACACCGTGCTGACCACGCTCACCTGTCCGCTGATGATCGCGCGCCGCGAGAGGGGAGTGCGCGCATGAAATATTTCGAGGACATTGCAGTGGGCGAGCGCACCGCGGTCGGGAGCCACACGTTCCGGGCTGACGAGATCAAGGCATTCGCGGCGAATTTCGATCCGCAGCCATTTCATCTGGACGAAAGCGCCGCAGAAAGTTCCCATTTCGGCGCGCTATGCGCCTCCGGCTGGCATACCGCGGTCGTCTGGATGCGGCTGATGGTCAACTATCGGCGCCGCATGGCGGAAGCAGCGCGCACCCGCGGCGAACCGGTCGCCGCCATGGGGCCCGCGCTCGGTTTCCGTGAATTGAAATGGTTGAAGCCGGTCTACGTGGGTGACACGATTGACTACGCCAGCGAAGTGATCGCGGCCCGCGTGTCGGAGAGCCGTCCAGAAGTCGGGCTTCTCAGTATTCTTTCGACGGGCTCCAACCAGCATGGCGAGTCGGTGATATCATTCATCAGCACCACTTTTGTCGAGCGCCGACCGATGAAGCCATGACCGCCGCTGTAGCGCCTGCCGGTACAAAACAGGAAGAGCGTCGCGCACTCGGCGTAGCCTGCGGCGCCCATGCGTTGCATGACGGCTATACCGACCTGGTCTATGTGATGCTGCCGATCTGGCAGAACGAGTTTGGCCTCGGATTTGCTGCGCTTGGTCTGATGAAGACGGTATTTTCCGGCGCGCTGGCCGGTTTTCAGATTCCTGCGGGCTTTCTGGCTGAACGGTTCGGGGCGGGAATCGTCCTCGCGCTAGGCACCGCGCTTGCCGGGCTCGGCTATTTTTTTGCCGGGCTTAGCAATGGCGTTTCGACATTGGTGTTGGCGCTTTTTATCGGTGGACTTGGCGCTAGTACGCAGCATCCGTTGGCCTCATCACTAATTGCGCATGCTTTTGCCGGCTCGCGTTCACTCAGGGCGCTCGGTACCTATAACTTCGCCGGCGACGTCGGAAAAATGACGCTGCCGGCGGCGGCGGCGCTGTTGTTTGTCGTGCTGCCTTGGCGGCACGCGCTCATGCTGCTTGGGGGTCTTGGCGCAATCGCCGCCGTGGCAATTTTCATCGTCATTCCGCGGTTCCGTGAAGAGCCCGCTGCCCCCAACAATAAAAAGCACGACATTGCCGGGGCAGGCGGCGACACGCGCACCTATGGTTTTCCGCTTCTTCTTTCGGTGGGCGTTATCGACAGTGCGACGCGCATGGCGTTCCTCACATTCCTTCCGTTCATTCTCACCGCCAAAGGTGCGAGCCTGCAAACCGTCGGTCTCGCCCTGACCATGGTATTTGCCGGTGGCGCGGCTGGGAAATTGGTATGCGCATTTATCGGAGCCCGTATCGGGACAGTCGCAACGGTATGGCTGACCGAGGCGGTTACCGCTATCGGCATCGTTGCGTTGTTGCCGTTGCGGCTTGAGGCGGCCCTTGTATTGCTGCCTGTCGTTGGGATTGCGCTCAACGGTACGTCATCGGTTCTTTACGGCTCCGTTCCCGATTTGGTTGAGCCGGCATGGCGCCAGCGCGCGTTCGGAATCTTCTACACCGGCACGATTGGCGCGGGGGCGGTGTCACCGGCAATTTACGGCTTGCTGGGCGATGCGGTCGGTGTACCCACCGCGCTTGTTGTGGTTGCGGCTGTTGTGCTGCTGACTTTACCGATCACACTTGTTCTTCGGCCCGCGCTTGCGGCGCGGCTGCCCTGACCTTCAGCAGCTAAGCATCGGGGCGTGGAACAGATCAGCGTCATCGCAATTGTGTTGCCATGAGGAGGAAGTCCGACGTCGTTGACCCAATGACCCCTGAACAGGCGCGCCTGCTTCGGCAGCTTGCATTTGACGCCTACGAGCCCGAGGCATTTGCACCGAATTTGAGCCAGGCCGAAGCAGAGCGGCGAATTCACACGCTGCGCGCCAAATTGAAACTGATGAGTGAGCCTCCGCACACATTGTGAAGAAAATCGTGAATTGCGGTTCGCCGCATTGCGGAACTCCGTCGTGCGACCCCGCGTTTGCTCATCTGGACTGGAGTCAACAGGAGGAACTTCATGACATATTTTCGCCATGCGATGATCGCGGCCGCGCTCGTTGCCGGTGCCAGTACGGCCAGCGCGCAAACCACTGTGATTACCCGTGAGCCGGTGGAATCGCGAACCGTGGTGACCACCGAGCCGCTACAGCTAACGCCGGTTCAGCGGCGCACCGTGTACCGCACGATCGTGCGCGAACGGGTGGAGCGCACCCGTCCGCCGGTAGAATACCGCGTCGGTACCCGTGTGCCGGAAAGCGTGCAACTTTATACGGTGCCGCAACAAGTCGCAGTCGAGGTACCGGCAATCAGGTCGTATAAATACATGGTCGTAAATGACCACGTTGTGTTGGTCGATCCGGCGACGAGCGAGGTAGTCGCTGAATTCGCTGATTAACACGTCTCACTGGCTGATAATTGGCCCGGCGCGCCGCGCCGGGCCACGCTTTTTCGGTACCGGGTGTTTACCTTGACCTGGCGGGCTGATATGCGCGCGCCGGGAAAAGCTGGATTTTCCGCGCTCCAAGGGCCATATTAGGCGCTGAGGAGCTATTGATTATGTCGATGATCAACTACCGTGCCCCATCCGAACTGTTTCCCAGCCGTAGCCGGAAATCGCGCCGCCCCATTGGTTACAAGCGCTTTCCGACCGCTGCGGAAGCGATTCGATTCGCCATCGAGGAATTGCCGCCCGAATTGCTGCTTGGGGCCTATCTCGAAGTAGAAGAGAAGCGTTTCGACGGCAACGGCATCAGGCAGCTTTATGAAAGCGCCGATTACCCGCTGCCCCGTAAAACCGCGAAGACAAAAGTCGCAGCCGCTAGCTAACTGATCTCCAACGCGCAAATCGCCACGCCCCGCTCCTGTGCGGGTGGCGTGCGTTGGCGCATGCGCGGCAGGTCCCACCCTAGGCCTGGTCCAGCTGAGCTTGAAAACGCACTGATGCAACCGGCGCCTCCCCCGGCGGTTATGTGTGCATAGCCGATGGAGGCTTCCTCATGAAAAAAACCCAATATGCGTTGGCGGCCGGTTTGGCCGCTTGTGTCACATGGTCATCGCTGTATGCGCCGGCACGGGCACAAAACAGCACAGCGGCTCCCGCCACTCCGGGTGTCGTTCCCCAGACCGGGCAGATCAATCCGGGCTCGGAGCCGAAACCGCCTTCGCAATCGGGCGAAGTCGCCAACATACCCACTCCGGAAGAAGCTCGTGCCGCGCTGATGGAGCCCATATCCAGACAGCCCTCGACCGGCGATTCCTCCGCCGCAACGACAGGCATTGCACCCCAGGGAACGCCGTCCGCAAGCGCGGCGGCCACATCGGGTGAGCCGCCGCCCTCGGGCCCGATCAGCTCGTTCGGTCAGACTATTCCGGCGAAATTTTCCAAACGCAACGACACGCTTGATCACGTGCCGACCATGGCTTGGCCGCTATCGGTCAATGATGAGCAACTCAAGCAGATCTACGATGCGGTGATGGCGGACAATTCGCAGCCGCTGGCCGGCGCCGACGCGTTGCAGCCTGCCAGCGAATTGTCGCCGGACCAGGCGCTCAATGGCATGCGCCCTTTGCCCGAGAGCGTGCGCAATATCGAAGGGGTCAAAGGGCTTTACTATCTCAAGGCGAAGGATAAGGCGCTTCTGATTGATGGCGCGACCCGCACCGTGGTCGCTCAAATCAAGCCTTGAATAAAGCGAACCATCGCCGGCAGTCAGCCGGCGATGGCCCATACTGCAATCAGCGCCGCGATCAGCCCGCTGGCCGTTGTTCCGAATTATTTGGCGCGCTTTTCCATTGCGTGAGGCTGTCGCCGATGACCCTCATTGCCGTCATCGCGGCGTGACTCAGACTGGCATAGCCGGCAATTTCGCGGCCGACGCGCTCGCCTTCGCTGCGAAGCATTTCACGAACGCTTTGCAATTCGAGGATCACCCGGTCGATTTCGTCCATCGACGCGCCGGAGACACGACGGATCAGCACATTGAGATTGTCGACGACCGGCTCGGTTGACGGCTGCTCCGCATCCGGCCGCGGCCGGCGCAGGAACGCGACATCGCGCCGGACGAATTCGCGGATCTCGCCCTCGAATGCGCTCGCCGTAGACTGCTCAGGCTCACTCGGCCGTTCCGCAAACTTCCGATTCGGCGCAAATGCTTCCGGACCGGTTTTTTCCGGGACAGTTCTGTCCCCGCCAAGCCGCTCGGGTCTGATGGCCGTCATGTTCAACTCCTAAAAAGCGCAAAAGGCGTTTGCGCAGTCGCCCCCCAGTAGCAAGTGATTGCCGCATGCGACTGCGGCGGCCGTGGGGCAGGGAAGGGCGTGTTAGGGGAACATTCCGGCCAAAGCTGGCCGGGCCATCGGTTATGCACGGCTTTATAAAGGCCGTGAATGTAACCGGTTGCGGGTTACCAATGCAGCTTGAGCCCGGCGGTAATGCTTTTGCTGCTTGTCGTCTGGCCTAGATCGGTAACGGCGGTGGTTACGTGCAGCGGGCCATAAAGTTTCTGATCGGCGCTGAACGAGTTGTGCGTAGTTGGATCGTTGCTGGCGGTCACGACGCCGGCGCCCAGTGTCGTGCCCGTCGGCAGTATGTTGAACTTTATGGCTTTCTCGTTGCCGAAAACCTGCGGTGTCGTAGGAGTGGGCGGCGGCAGAGCCATCAGGGGCAGATCGGCCGGACCGGGTGATGGGCGCCCCACCGTATCGGTCACGGAGTAGGTGTCTTGTACCGTCAGGGCAAATCGTTGACCGAATGGAATTGACTGCTTGACGGTGGTGCCGATCTTTCCCTGTTCGTTTCCGGGATCAACACGTGCATCAACGCTTCCGATATACGGCACGCCAACTGAAGCCCAGGTCGCAGCCGAGCCAAAACCGTCACGAGCCGTCGTCAGCGGATGATCGAGTTCGGTGCTCAGGGCAGAATTTGATGCCGGAAGATCGGCCCCCACTGTATTCGTCCATTCGGTGGGAAGCGGTTGCTTTACGACAACTGTGCTCGAGCCGTCAGGCTTTTGGCTTTTCGTGACGTCGAAACCTTTGGCATTCGAGCCGAGAATACGGAGGGGCTTTGTCGGCATTGCCGTGAGGGCGGCCGGATCGAAAACGAGCGCGTTTCCAAGTATTGCGCTTTCTTCCGGCGTGAGCGGCGCGGTATTTGCAGGCTCCTGCGCGAGTGCGGGCTCCTGCGCGAGTGCGGGCTCCTGCGCAAGTGCGGGCTCCTGCGCGAGTGCCGGCTCCTGCGCAAGTGCGGGCTCCTGCGCAAGTGCGGGCTCCTGCGCAAGTGCGGGCAGCGTGGCCAACATAAACGCACCGGCCAACAAAAACGCGCGGCGAAGGCTCGCTCTCATTACCGAAATCTCCCCCGAGACTGCCGACACAAATCTTTTTTGTTCGTCTGCGATTTTCAGCGCAAACCGGTTAAGCATTGGTTGCCTGATGTCACGGAACTTTGGCGAAGCTGTGGAGCAACCTGAATCATTTTCGATGAGCCGCATCGGGCCGTAATTGGCCTGAGCATGCGCTAACCGTCCCGCCTTACCTCCTTCGGTCGCGGCAGACCGGAAAAAAAGTTCGGTTGGGGCTCTCCCTGCATGAAACCGGAACTCGGTTCAGGAATTACCATTAAGCTTCGGGGGAGGCGGTGTATTGGGAGTAGGGCCATGCCCGCGCTATTGCCCATTATTTTGGCAGCAACACATATCGTTTTGGTGGCAGATACAGTTCCGAAATTCGATGTCGAGAAAACCTGCCTTCCGGCTGCTGCGGCGTCCGTTGCGCCGGGGCGCGGTTCTGCCGATTGCCAGCGTGATGAAAACGACGCTCGTGCGAAGCTCGACCAGGAGTGGGCCAAGTATAATCCCGGCCAGCGTGCCGAGTGCGTGCGATTCTCAGCGCTCGGCAGCAACCCGAGCTACGTCGAATTGCTGACCTGCCTGGAAATGGCGAAGCAGGCCAAGGAATTGCCGGAAGCGTCAAAAATGGGGACGTCCGGCTCGCGGTGACGGTCAGGATTTTTTGGCCGGCGGAGTGCTGTAGGGGCTTCCGGATGAACCCTGCATCTGAGCTAGTTTGTAGGCGGAAAGTTGCTTGGGCTTGTCCTTGTCCGCCTTCGGTTTCTTTTTTTCCTTGGCGGCCCGCATCTGACCTTTTGCCATAACGTCCTCCTAAAGCAGTGGAACCCCAATGCTAGCTCGCGCGCAGGCGGGTGCAAGAGGATACCGAAACGGTGGCTATGAACGCTAGGTTTTCGGCGTCGTGCCGGTGGCCGCCTTCATTTTCTCGTCGATGCATTTATTCACAAGATCAGCACGTTTATCGAGATCTTCGCGTGGGTTGCCCTTTTCAGTCCGCATCCAGCACTCGCGCGCGGCGCGCGCGTGAGTCATCGGCACGGGATCAGTGGCGGGCTCGGCCGGCTTTGCGGCTTGAGTTTTTGGCGTCTCGGGCTTCTGCGACTCGGATTTGGGCAATGGTGCGCTGGATGAAGCGGCGAGCGCTTTAGGGGCATCGGCCGCCGCTGGGCCGGTGGTGTCGGTTTCACAGGCAACGAGTGTCAGCGCGGCTGTGGCAGCCACGACGATTTGCAGCATGCGGAGGATCATTCGGCTTTGAGAAATAGAAGCGCTCATATCATGCATTCCAGTAGGATTTTTTACCGAACCGCCGCGTGCCGCCTCGCAGCGCGCGGCCCGGCTATTTGCCTGAACTCACCCCATATACGCAACGGCTGCGGAACAATGTTTCACAATCCCGTGCTTACCCGCGAACCGTCGGCACGCGAGGACGTTGACCCGGCATACCGTGGTGCGGGAACAATTTTTACTCTTGTTGCGCTGTGGGAGGCATTAATGCGTAATTTTTTGGCGGTGGCGGGTATCGCCATGCTTATGTGTGGCGTCGCGCGGGCGGAAGCAAAATCACCGGATAGCGGGGATGCCGCTGTCGGCGTGGGGATCATCTGCAACACCGCGGACGAAGCCAAGCAATTTGTAGGCCTTCGCCGGTCGGGCGCCGAATCCGAGCAGGCCATGAACGCCGTCAATGACAGTGCGCATGATAGGCGCGCCTGCGGCGTTGCCGCCATTGCATATATCCGCGACGCGACTATCGATACGATGAAGCTCGACAACAGTCTGGTGCAGATCGTGCGCATCAACGTTGTTGCCGGCTTCAACGGCTCGAACTGGCAGCGCGTATCCGACATGATCCAGTATGCTGTGCTGGAAGGCGGGGGCGAATCGATCTGACGCGGCATGGCGTCGCGGCATGGCGTCGCATTGCCCAACCAGCTGTGAGCCATTCGCGTTTCCAGTGGGGCAGTCTCGGCAACGGAGCGTGAGCCATGCGGTCGCGTTTATTGTTCACGGGTGCGGCGCTGATGATTGCAGCCACCGCGCCAGCACTCGGGGCGGATGATGTCGCACAAAAAGCGCAGGGTGCGGTCGAGCTTAGCAACGGCACCAAGGTGCCGCAGAATCCGAAGCTGCCACGACTTGATCTGACCAACCAGCAGCGCGAGCTGATCCGCAAGAGCGTGGTTTCCGAGCATAGCGACGTCGAATTTCATCTTAAGAGCACCAAGTCCGCCAAGAACTTCATACCGCAGGTCGGTGCCAAACTGCCAAAGGGCGTAAAGGGTCATTCGCTTCCGCCGGCCGTCCTGGCACAGGTGCCGCAGTTGCGCGACTACAAATATGTGGCGCTAAAGGACCAGGTTCTCATCGTGAACGCGATGACCAAAAAAATCGTCGATGTATTCCCGGAGACCAAACCGATAACGTAAGGGGAAGTGCTTGGACGCGAATAGGCCGTTGCCGCCGGTGCGCGGCAACGGCTTCTTGACCTCAATGGGGGGCAATTAAGGAAATTCGACCGCCGATGTTTAACCAATTCTGTCTTTTTGATTTGCCAGCACGCGTTCATTTGACGAAACATTGTGTCGCGACGTTTCATTCGACGCACAATAGATTCGAGCAAGGTTTCGAGCATGACCATGAAGCGGTTGATATTGGCGACGGCAATTGCAGCGGCCGCTTGCGGCGGGATGTCTATCCCCTCTGCGGCGGCAGACCTCGGTCCAGGCTATGGGGTGGGTGTCGAGCACGCGCGCACGGTCTGGCATCGCCCGGCGCATCGTTTGAGCTGGCGCGACCGTTGCGCCTGGGCTGGCTATTACTGCCTCTATGCGTGGGACGGATATGTCTATGATTATCCTTGGGACGACCGTCCCTCCGCCTACGCTTATTATTCGCGCAGGCACCGCCATCGGCTTTAAGCTCCTATTCGGACGGTTCGCTAGAATCCGCGGATGAAGATCGCCGTCAACGACGAAATCTTCGCGAATATCGATGCATGCGTCGCGTTCCGGCGTCAGTGACGGCGTGCCGGCTTAAACCCGCCCCGCATGCCGGGCCGGCCGAGCTTACTGCGAGGCGAATCCGGTCGGGCTGGCTTTACTTCGTGTGATAAGCCAATCCCCATTTCGTCGAGGCCGGGTTTGTGCGGGCGCGCCCGCGATCGCAGCCCCTTGGTCTGCGCCACCATCACATCGCGGGCCGTCGGATTGTCGAGCACTGCCATCTCGGTGGCGCGCAGGCGCTTGATCTCGTCGCGCAGGCGCGCGGCTTCCTCGAAGTCGAGGTCGGCGGCGGCTTCGCGCATGCGCGTCTCGAGATCTGCAATGACCGCTTCGAGATTGTGCCCGATGGTTGCGGCTTCGGCGAATTCACCCGAACCCGCCTCTCCGGTTGCGATCAGCACGTGGTCGCGCTCGTATACGCTGTCGAGGATGTCGTGGATCGAGCGCTTGATGCTTTCCGGCGTGATGCCGTTTGCCATGTTGTATTCTGCCTGCTTCTCGCGCCGCCGGTTGGTTTCCTCGATCGCACGTTGCATCGAGCCGGTGACAGTATCGGCATAAAGGATCACCTTGCCGTCGACATTACGCGCGGCGCGGCCGATGGTTTGAATCAGCGACGTCTCGCTCCGGAGGAAGCCTTCCTTGTCAGCATCGAGAATCGCGACCAGTGCGCATTCCGGAATGTCGAGGCCCTCGCGCAGCAGGTTGATGCCGACGAGTGCATCGAAGGCGCCTAGCCTGAGGTCGCGGATAATCTCGATGCGCTCGAGCGTGTCGATGTCGGAATGCATGTAACGGACGCGGATGCCCTGTTCGTGCAGGTATTCTGTGAGGTCCTCGGCCATGCGCTTGGTCAGCACGGTGACGAGCGAGCGGAAGCCTTTTGCGGCCACCTGCCGTACCTCACCGACGAGATCATCGACCTGCAGGCGTGCGGGCCGCACCTCCACCGGCGGATCAATCAAGCCGGTCGGGCGGATGACCTGCTCGACGAACACGCCGCCGGATTCATTGAGCTCCCAGGGCCCCGGCGTCGCCGAAACTCCGACGCTCTGCGGACGCATGGCATCCCATTCCTCGAAGCGCAGCGGCCGGTTGTCCATGCAGGAGGGCAAGCGGAAGCCGTATTCGGCGAGCGTCGCCTTGCGGCGGAAGTCGCCACGAAACATGCCACCAAGCTGCGGAATGGTGACGTGGCTTTCATCACAAAACACGAGCGCATTGTCGGGCACATATTCGAACAATGTCGGTGGCGGCTCGCCGGGCTTGCGGCCGGTGAGATAACGAGAATAGTTCTCGATGCCGGCGCATGCCCCGGTCGCCTCCATCATTTCGAGGTCGAAGATCGTGCGCTGCTCGAGCCGCTGCGCTTCCAGCAGACGGCCGGCGGCGTTGAGCTGGTCGAGCCGCTGGCGCAGCTCGTGCTTGATGCCGGCAATCGCCTGGATGAGCGTCGGGCGCGGCGTGACATAGTGCGAATTGGCGTAGATCTTCACGAATTCCAGCTCGTCCGTCTTTTGACCGGTAAGAGGATCCATCTCTTCGATTTTCTCGATCTCGTCGCCGAACAGATGGATACGCCAGGCGCGGTCTTCATAGTGCGCCGGGAAGATGTCGACCGTGTCGCCGCGCACGCGGAAAGAGCCGCGGAAAAAATCGCCTTGCGTGCGCTTGTATTGGAGCGCCACAAGGTCGGCGAGCAGCTGACGCTGGTCGATCTTGCCTCCCTGTTTGAGCGTGAAGGTCATCGCTGAATAAGTTTCTACCGAGCCGATGCCATAGATGCAGGACACCGAGGCGACGATCACCACATCGTCGCGTTCGAGCAGCGCGCGCGTAGCGGAGTGACGCATGCGGTCGATCTGCTCATTGATGGAGGATTCTTTTTCAATGTAAGTGTCGGTGCGCGGAACGTAGGCTTCCGGCTGGTAATAATCGTAGTAGGACACGAAATATTCGACAGCATTGTCGGGAAAGAACGACTTGAACTCGCCATAGAGCTGCGCGGCCAGCGTCTTGTTCGGCGCAAGGATGAGGGCTGGCCGCTGCGTCGCCTCGATCACCTTCGCCATGGTGAAGGTCTTGCCCGAGCCGGTGACGCCGAGCAGCACCTGGGTGCGGTCGTTCCGTTTGACGCCCTCGACCAGCTCCTTGATCGCCTGCGGCTGGTCGCCTTTCGGCTCGAAATCCGATGCGATGACGAACTTCTTGCCGCCTTCGGATTTTTCCGGCCGTGGCGGACGATGCGGTGTCCACGGAACGGTTGTGAACTCCGGCCGGCCCTCGCGCAGCAACCGTTCAAGCGATTGCTGGCTCGCAATGCCGGCAAAACCGCCTGGTTGCGTCGGCAGATCCGCGCGGGGGAGGCGGTATTTTGGATCTTCTTTCCTGAGGGCAGGCGTGGGCGCCGCCTCTTCGTCGCCAAGGCCCAATTCCGTCGCCAGTTGCGGATCGAGCCCGGTGATCGGCGACGCCGTGTAGTCGCGTTGCGGCGCCTCATTGAATTCCCGGGGCGTGGATTTACGCGCCTTGTGAGCTTCGGAGAAATCGCGACGGCGGTCCCATGAATTATCCGGCGGCGGCTGCAGGTTCTTATTCCTGCCAGTGCCGGAACCCATGCCCGCCGTACCGCGGCCAATCCCGGGATTAAGCAGGTTAGCAAGTGCATCCGGCGTGGCCTTGTCGTCGGCCCGTGCCGCCTTGGCGCGCGTCGGTTTTGCCGGATCTTTGGGCTTTTTCGGAGGGGGTTTGGCCATTGTCCCAAATATGGGGCGAGTCTTGTGGCGAGGAAAGGGCGGTGCGGAGACATTGCGCGCCCGCATAGATCGTCTTCGCTTGGGGCCCACATCATCGAGAGTCCACAGCTACGCGGCATTCATCCTCAACTGTTTCGAGGCCCGACGCGCGCCTTCGGCAAGTGACTGTAATTTCATCCAGACGATCTTTGTGTCCACCTGTACCCGGCCGGCAAAGGTGCCAAAGCCGCAGTCGACGCCCGCGATCACGTTTTCTCGCCCAACCACGCCGGCGAAGTTTAGAATCCGGTCCGCTACCACTTCCGGATGTTCCACGGTGTTCACCGTTGAATCGATTACGCCGGGTATGATCTTTTTTCCGGGGGGCAGTTTCACATCGCGCCAGATTTTCCATTCATGCTCGTGCCGTGCATTGGCCGCAGGGAATGAAACCGCATGCGGGCGCCCCGACAGCACGATATCAACAATGTCCTTGAACTCCACATCGGTGTGATGCGGCGCCACGGTCGAGCCCCAGCACACATGCATGCGCATGCGTTCCGGCGGCATATCGCGCACGGCGTGATTGAGTGCAGCAACATTGACAGAGATGATCTTGCGATAGTCGGCGATCGGCAAATTCAAATAAACCATGTGCCGCAGCATCGCGAGGTCGGGGCAGTCGAGTTGCAGGATGAAGCCGGCCTCCACGATCGCCTGATATTCCTTCCTCATCACCTCCGCCAGCGCGTAGATATATTCTTCGTCGGTCTTGTAGTGGCGGTTCTTGAGATAGCGCGCGATTTGCCCGGGCGAGGGCGAGGTCATAAAAATATCTTCGGCGCTTGCGTTTTGCATCGCCTGTCTGGCGAGCGTGATATCGGCCTGCGCCGCCGGCCAATCCTTCCAGCCGACGGGACCATTGCAGGCCGGGCGGTGCTGGAACGGCGAGGCGAAGTGCTTCAGGATTTCCGCAAGCTCGGGAAATTCCGGCTCCCCGGTCCCCATCGGTGCCGCGCTCTCGCCCTCGAATCCGGTAAGCCGCTTCAGGACGTGCACGGTGTAATCGGTGCGGCCCTGTTCGCCATCATTGATTATGTCGATGCCGCAATCGATCTGCTTTTTCACAACGAGCTTCACCGCTTCTCGCACCGCGGCCTGCAATTCAGCGCGATGCGCGCCGGGCTTCTGATCTTCGGCAAGCAGCAGTTCGACGACTTTGGCGGTGCGCGGCAGGCTGCCGGTATGGGTGGTGAGGATGCGGTCTGTCATGTGCGTCACGCGATGTTAGCCTCACTCACTCCCGCGCAAGCGGGGACCGAGAGCAAAATCTGCTAACTTGGTAATCGTGGTTCCGTATTTCCCGCCTGAGCGGGAATGGGCAAAAAAGGGGCTCACGCCTCACTATCAAAATCCCCGCACCACCTCGGTAACATGCTCGACATTCGGCGGCGATGAAAAACAATGGCCGACAAGCTTGCGCCATTCTTGGAAATCGGCGGATTCGCGAAAGGCCTTGGTATGGTTCTCCAGCGTCTCCCATTGCACGAACAGCCGGTAACGCTGCGGCATTTCGTGCGAACGCTGTAAGGTGACGGACTTGCAGCCCTTGGCGCGTTTGAAGATCGGCGATGCTTTCTTCACGCCGGCCTCAAATTCGGCTTCCATGCCGGGCTTCACGTCGATCTGTGCGATTTCGAGGATCATGCGACTTGTCCGAGTAAAAGGAGCGATGGTGGGAAGCGTCATTATGGTCCGCGTTTGCCACGGTGAAAAGGGAGGAGATCTGGCCCACCGAAATTCGCATCCGTCGGTACACGATTAGGTTATTCCGCCGCCTGTTGGTGGTCGGCGACGTCGATAAAGCCGCCGGACTGACGCCGCCATAGCGCGGCGTAGTGGCCATTCTGGCGCCGCAGCTCATCGTGCGATCCCTGTTCGACGATGCGGCCTCGGTCGAGCACAATCAGTCGGTCCATCTGCGCGATGGTCGAAAGACGGTGTGCGATGGCGATCACCGTGCGCCCCTGCATCAGGGTGCCGAGGCTTGATTGGATCGCGGCTTCGACCTCGCTATCGAGCGCCGATGTCGCTTCGTCCAGCACGAGAATGGGCGCGTTTTTGAGGATTACGCGCGCGATTGCGATACGCTGGCGCTGCCCACCCGACAACTTGACGCCGCGCTCGCCGACATGGGCATCGTAGCCGCGCCGGCCGAGCTGATCTTCGAGTTCCAGAATGAAATCATGTGCGTGCGCCATCTTCGCCGCAGCGATGATGTCAGGGTCAATTGCGCCTGGGCTACCGTAACGGATGTTGTCGCGGATCGACCGGTGCAGCAGCGAGGTGTCCTGCGTCACCACCGAAATCTGCGTGCGCAAACTTTCCTGCGATACGGCCGAGATATCTTGGCTGTCGATCAGGATGCGGCCGCCTTCGAGGTCGAAGAAACGCAGCAGCAGATTTACCAGCGTCGATTTTCCGGCACCCGAGCGGCCGACCAGGCCGATTTTTTCGCCCGGTCGAACATCGAGGGTCAGGCCGTCGATCAGCCCGCTTTCCCGACCATAGCCGAAACGAATGTCCTCAAAGTGGATATTGCCGCGTGCGACTTTGAGGACACTCGCATCCGGCCGGTCGGTGAGCATGTGCGGGCGCGCGATCGTGAGCATGCCTTCCTGCACCACGCCCACATTCTCGAATATGGTCGTGACCTGATACGCGACCCAGTGCGAAACGCTGATGATCTGCGTCATCATAGGCAGCGCCATGGCCACGACGCCAACTTCAATGCGGCCAAACCGCCACAGCATGATCGCAAAGCCACCCGTGGCCGTGATGAGTAGCGCATTGAGCATGATCAGAGTGAGCGCAAACCAGGTGTTCAGCCGCAGCGACCGGTGGAAATGGCCGGTGTGGTGGTCGATCGCATCACGTACATAGGCGTCTTCGTCTTTGGCGCGCGCGAACAGCTTTACCGTGACGATATTGGTATAGGTGTCGACGATGCGGCCGGTGAGCATCGATCGCGCTTCCGACATGGTTTTCGAGGTGTCGCGCATGCGTGGGACGAAAAAACGCAGCAGGACGACGTAGCCCGCAAACCACACCAATACCGGCACCGCCAACCAGGCGTCGGCATTTGCGAGCAGTATCAACGACGACGTTCCATAGATCAGGATGAACCAGACAGCCGTGAGCAGTGACACCAGGCTTTCCCTGATCGCGGGGCCGGTCTGCATCACGCGAGTGGCAATACGGCCGGCGAAGTCATTCTGGAAGAACGCCCAGGATTGACGAACAACGTGCCAGTGATTCTGCCAGCGAATGCGGTTCGAGACGTTGGCGGCAATCGCCTGGTTCATCAGGAGATGCTGCACGGCAAAGATGGCCGGGCGCAGCACGATAAGGACAGCCGCCATGCCGGCGAGCAAAGGCCAGGAATTCGTCAGCAGATCTTCCGGCTTGCTGGTTGTGACCAGCGTCACGATCTTGCCGATGAATACTGGGATTGTGATGTCGAGCAGTGCGACGGCAAAGCCGGCCGCGAACAGCCCGGCAAACAGGGCTTTGGCCTGGCTGGCAAAATGCCAATAGAAAGCGACGAGCCCGGACGGGGGCTCGGTGCTCTGCGGCACCGCAGTCGGAGTCAGTGACTTCTCGAAAAAGTGAAACATCGGTCTCTCAATGCGGGAACGCGCGACGCCGAGGCGTCGCGCGCGTCCGTTTCATGCCTATACGATTCGCGTAGACCTAGAATTGCATCGTGTCGAGAGAATGGCGCGGAGCGGCCTCCGGTGCCTCAGGCTCTCGCGTACATTCCGCGCCCGAAAAAGCGGTCCTTCTGCTCGTCGGTGGCCTTGTCGCGGACTGATTTGAGCGTCGCAACCTTGGCTAGCGCCTGTTTGACCGCATCGCGCGCGGCGATTTTGTCCGCCCATTTCTTCACGGCCGGATAGTTGGCCGGATTGATGGCAAGCAGCTCGAAATTGCGCAGCCACGGCCACGCCGCAATATCGGCGATGGTGTATTCGCGGCCGGCCACAAAGGGATGAGCCCCCAATCGCTGCTCGTAAAGATCGAACAGTTTGAGGACCTGCGTTCGATAGCGTCGTGCGCTGTAATCGTTGCCGGCGCCGGCGAACTTACTGAAATGTACGTGTTGGCCGCTCATCGGCCCAACATTCGCGACTTGTACGATGAGCCATTGCAGCGTGTCATAACGTGCAACCGGCTCATGGGGGATGAACTTCCCCGTCTTTTCGGCGAGGTAAATGAGGATCGCCCCGGACTCGATCACGGTGTAGGGCTTGCCGTCCGGCCCGTCGCTGTCAACGATCGCTGGTACTTTCTGCAGCGGGTTGATCTTGGCAAATTCAGGTGTGAACTGCTCGCCTGCCCATACATCTACGGGCTTGATATTGTAAGGCAGCCCGCATTCCTCGAGCATGATGAATATTTTCTGCACGTTCGGGCTGGTCAGCGCGTAAAAGTCGATCATTGTTACTGTCTCTTGCCTTGCGGCCGCGGACTGCGGCGGCTTTCTATAGACGAACAATGCGGGGCTTGTCTCGCGTGGTCGACCGGCTTTACCCGGCCTCGCGCGGGTTGTCCGGACGCGGCCCCCGCTCTGCCCAGGCACGCCGGGCACAGGCAGTCCCCAACCAAGGCATCGGTCATCGGCAACCGGTACGGCTCGCCCGCGCACCAGCAATCGGTCGACAGGCTACAGTCGAAGGAATTGCCGCAGTGGGCGCAGGCGATGCGGCGGGGGGAACGTGAAATCATGACGGCAAGCTGCGCGCCACCAACAGCAAACGCAAGGTTGTCACACTGCTTGGGCAATTCAGTCGTATGGCGAAGGCATGGGATTCGACGGGGCCATCGACTTGGTCGGCGCGTCCGGCGCGGTGCTCACAACGCTGTGCTGGCTGCCGCAGGCATTCAAGGTCATTCGCGAGAAAGAGACGCGCGCGCTGTCTCTACCGGCGACGGGAGCATTCACTTTCGGCGTCGTACTCTGGCTGATCTATGGTCTTGCCATAGATGACTGGCCGTTGATCGGCTCGAATGCCGTGACCCTTATGCTTATGGTGCCGATCCTGACCATGAAATTGCGATACGGTTGAGCTCAAAGCTGACCAAGCCCTGAATTGCGTTTTGACCTCGACATGCCCAGACTTCCCGGAGCTCTAGGAAGGGCATATCATCGAGCCATGAGCGAAAGCATCGTCCTGGAGCTGAGGCGGCGTGGTCATGATCTTTCGTCAGCTCTTTGATCAGGTATCCAGCACCTATTCCTATCTGCTCGCGAGCCGTGCGGGCGGCGAGGCCTTGATCATCGATCCGGTGTTGGAGAAGGTCGACCGCTATCTTCATTTGGTCAAGGAACTCGACCTGAAACTCGTGAAGGCCGTGGACACGCACTTGCACGCCGATCACATCACGGGGCTCGGCGCGCTGCGTGACCACACGCATTGCATCACGGTAATGGGCGAGCAGACGAGGGCCGACATCGTCTCAATGCGTTTGGCCGATGGCGACAAGCTGACCATTGAAGGCCTCGCCCTCGATGTCATCTACACGCCGGGCCATACCGACGATTCCTACAGCTTCATCTTGCCGGATCGTGTCTTCACGGGGGACACGCTCTTGATTCGTGGCACCGGCCGCACCGATTTCCAGAATGGCGACCCGCGCATGCAGTACGAATCGATTTTCAATCGCCTCTTGAAGTTACCGGATGCCACGTTCGTCTACCCGGCGCACGACTACAAAGGCGATACCGTTTCCACGATCGGTGAAGAAAAGGCGTACAATCCGCGGCTGCAGGTCAGATCCGTCGACGAGTATGTCGAGCTGATGAACAGCCTCAAGCTCAGTAACCCGAAGATGATGGATGTCGCGGTTCCCGCAAATATGAAAGTGGGCCTTGCGCAGGAAAAGATTGCGCAGCGTGGCTGGTCGCTTACTGCCGCCCAAGCGCTTGCCCTACTCGGAAAGCCGGATGTCGCACTGATCGATCTACGCGAACGGTCTGAGCGCGAGCGGCACGGGACGATCCCAGGATCGCTGCACGTGCCCTATCTGGCTTTGCAAGAAAATATCAGCGTGGGCGGTATGCTTAGCGAGCTTGCGAAGTCGACCGGAAAGCGTCTGCTGTTCTACTGCGCTTTTGGCGAACGATCGGCCATGGCGGTGCAAGCGGCTCAGGATGCAGGTCTTTCCTCGGCCTGTCATATGCAGGGCGGTATCGACGCCTGGAAAAAGACCGGCGGTCCGCTCGACCACTAGAACTGGCATTTGCTAAGCGATGCGCAGTGACCGCGTTGTCACTTGGCGTCGCCATGAAAGTCTCCGTCTCTGCCGGTGCCTCGTCCCGAAAATTGAGATCTGCTTGAGTGGGGGCCTAATTTTTACGAAGTGGCGCCTCATTTTACTGGTACGGGTATTTCCATCTCGGTGTTCGCGGTGGCGGTGCCCCCGCCAAACGTCTATCAGCCCGAAGCATCGGCTCCGGGGGATCTCTTGGACGAGAAGCGGATAGCGCCTCGCAAACGTTTACTAAAAGGTGCTTTCGTCGTGCTAACCGACAAAGCTCCAAAGCTCCAAAGCTCGAATGCACGGTAAAAAATCTGTCTGATACTGGAGTATTGGTCCAGGTGTCGACGACGTCTGGCATCCCCGCAAATTTTGATCTCATTCTGGAAACCCACAGGCATCACTGTCATGTGGTGTGGAGAACCGACACGAAGATCGGCGTTAGGTTCGAATAGCGCTTTTACAGGGCGGATTTCTCGGGCCGCGGATGTCCTTTTGCTACCGGGAGCGCGATGAGCGCGGCCAGCGTAATCAACGCGACGAGTGCCCAGGCGTCGTTCACTGCCTGGACAAATGCGACTTTTTCGACAAGGGGAGCCAACGCGGACTGTTTTTCTGCATCGAGCAAGGCGGATGCGAGGACGTCGGGCTGAATGCCAACCAATTTTGCAGTATCCAGATCGCCTGCGGCAAGATGATCAATGAGTATTCGCCCGTGTTCAGGCGCGCGCGTGTAGATAACAGTGTCGATCAACGCGATACCAATTGCACCTCCGAGATTACGCATAAGATTGAACATGCCGCTTGCATCGCCGATGGCGTTTTTTTCCAGCCGCCCAAGGGCGAGCTGGGTGGGTGGGAGAATACAAAACATGATGGCGCACCCACGCAGCAGCTGGGGCCAGAACATTTCATCGAAATCTGTGGCCTTTGTCTGAAATGCGCTGAGACCTAAGCCTATTCCAAAAAGCAGAAAGCCGAGTGCCGTCAGAAGGCGCTCGTCAACACGGCGCACCAGTACGACCGCAATCGGCGCGACGATCAGCTGCGCCACGCCGGTCACCAACATGATCTGGCCGATTTCGAGCGCGTCGTGTCCTCTCACATAGGCCAAAAAAACCGGCATCAGATAGACCGAACCAAAGAGTCCGATGCCGAGAGTGAAACTAAGGAGACAACCAACCGAAAAATCTCGGTCGGAGAAGGTCCGCAAATCGACCAACGGATGCCCAGACCGCAGCGTACGGACGATGAATCCGACCGCAGCGACCAGGAACGCGCCAAGCAGGCCGGCAACCAAGTTTGAGCTCCAGCCGCGTTCGGGAGCTTCCTTGATTGCTATTTCCAGCACGGCGAGAGCGATCGCCCCTAGTGCCAAGGATACGAGATCCAAATAGCGTAGCTGGCCGAAAGCTACTCGCGCTCTGGGCAGCGCCACCGATGCAACCGAGGCGGCAACGACTCCGGGCAAGACATTGATCAAGAACAGCCACGGCCAGGAATAGGTTTCGGTTATCCAGCCGCCCACAATCGGTCCGATCGTCGGGGCGAGAACGGCCAGTGACCCGCCAATCATTGTCGCGAGTGGTTGTCGGGCGACCGGGAAGAGCAGAAAAACCGCCGAAAATACCGCCGGGATCAACGCGCCACCGGAAAACCCCTGCAATATGCGAAATGCAATGAGAGATGAAAAGCTTCCGCTGGCAGCGCAAGCGATCGAAGCAAGCGTAAACATCGAGACTGCCGAGACAAATAGCCATCGCATCGTCAGCAGTCGCGTGAGAAACCCGGTAAGGGGAATTGAAATGATTTCAGCGATCAAATACGCGGTTTGGATCCAGCTCATTTGATCTTGAGCGATGTTCAGCGCTTGCTGGATGGTCGGTAGCGACGTAGCGACGACCTGTACATCCAGAATCGCCATGAACATGCCGAGGCACATCGTCGCAAAACCGACCCAGACGGCAGCTGTGACGGTTTGCGGTGCGTTGTTTTTCCTTGCAGTAGTCATTGCAATTCCTGAACCGGCGGCATTTCAGCCGAAGAAGAATCGATGCGCCAGGGTGGTCTTATCGTGGCGCCGCCGGATTTCGTAGGAGCCGATTGGACGAGATGTCTCAGGCCTTTATTTGTTCCTGGCGCGGGTACGCTAACCTTCGGATCAAACGTCCGATGCCCCCTCGATCGGCTCATTGACGCGGATACTCGCGGCGGTGCCGGCGGGAGCGGCCGTCGCCTTTGACCCGTTTTGCGACTCGGCGTTATCGGCAACACGTACCCGTTGCGGGTCCGCCAATGCCGTCACGCCAGCGCAGGTCAACGTACCGGCCAGGACGGTCATTAAAACGAGAAGAAGATGCCGCAAGAATTCTCCCGGAAGTAATACGTCGGCATTGAGCGGCCAGCACTATTGTAAATCGCCTCCGCCGATATAGCCGCCGATCTTCCAGCCTGCGGCATCTTTGACGTAGCAGATCTGGTCATTGCCAAGCGGCGCAACCGAATCCGCTGACACAAAACCTATTTTTCCGACGGGCGTGAGGATGCGCAGGAAAGTTGGACTGTTCGATCCGCTCTCGGGAACAATCCTTATAAAAAAGAGGCCGAGCTTCTCGATCACCAGAGCGTTGGTGTGCGGAGCGGCACGGACTTCAACATCGGCGGAAACCGGATAGCCCCATTCGCTGGCGTCTGTCTTGGTGGCGTCGAGCAGAGCGTTAAATGATTTGCCATCAAACGATGGATCGGCCGGCGCGCAGATCGCACCCTTGCGATCGGGCGACGGCGATCCGGTAGGATCGTCGGCGAAGCTTGCGAGCATGTCCCAGCCGGGACCGTCTTTGTTATTGAGGCCAAGCGCGGCCGCGAGATTGTCGACGCCCGATTTGCGCTTGTCTGCCCGGTCGCCATTTTCGCCCAGCCAGAAAAAACCCTGCGCTACGACGAGCTTTGCAAGCGCAGGGCGATCCTTGCGCTGTGCCGTCTCGCCGAGTTGCTTACGCAACCCTTCCATAGCCGGGTCGTTCACCGTCTGCGGCGGCGTCACCGGGACAGGTTTGTAGGGACCGGTTTTGAGTCCGGTATTGGCCGGCGGTTGCGGTGCCCGGGGCGCGTTCTGCGCAATCGCCAGCGAGGTGCAAACGAGCAGAACAACGGCGCCAGCCGCAGTCAGCCGCCTTGTTTGCATCGTATTGCTCCGGTTTTGCAATGAGCGCGGGCTGTGCCCGCATGGCTAAACGTGAAGTCTAGCACATCTTGATGCCGCGGTCGGCGTTCAGCGCCTGAGGCGTTCGCTCAAGAATTTGCGGCCCCGGACGGCAGGGGAAGCCGGGGGCCGCAGGGATTACGCAACTACAGACGGGAGCACCGCGTTGCTAGCGGAAGTCTATGACGAATTAGTGACGTCTCCGGCCGTCGGTGGACACCTATCAAACAAGCCCGATACAAGGCGGGCGGCGACGCATCATAACTTGCAGGGAGCCCGATGCCGGTTTTTTCACCTTATTTGACGCCGATCATGCTGCTGATCGGCTCCAACGTATTCATGACCACCGCCTGGTACTGGCATCTGCGCTACAAAGAAGTGCCGTTGTCCTACGTCGTTCTCATCAGCTGGGGTCTTGCCTTCGTCGAATATTGGCTGGCGGTTCCGGCCAATCGCTACGGCAGTGCCGTTTACAACGCCGCGCAGCTCAAAACGATACAGGAAGTGATCACCTTCGCGGTGTTCGCCGTGTTTTCTTTTGTCTATTTGCGCGAACCGATCACGCTCAGCCAGGGCTTCGGTTTTGCGCTGATCACGGTCGGCGCATTTTTCGTATTCCACAAATGGTAAGGATGTTTACCGTAGTACGGCGTCATTTTGCCGGGACAATACGGAGGATCCGCCCCGATGAATTGTCAGTGAGTAGGTAAACAGCGCCATCAGGTCCTTGCCGCACGTCACGAATGCGTTCATGCAAGCCTTGCAGCAGCTGCTCCTCTTTGACGACCTTGTCGCCCTTGAGCTCGAGGCGCGACAGCAGTTCGAATTTGAGCGCACCGTTGAATAGACTGCCCTGCCACCCCGGAAACAGGTCGCCGGTATAGAACGCCATGCCGGAGGGCGCGATTGATGGTGTCCAGTGCCAGAGTGGATTGGTGACGCCCTGCATTGTGGCTTTGCCCGTGCCGACCGGCGAACCGTCATAGTTCAGGCCGTAGCTTACGAGCGGCCACCCGTAGTTGCGGCCCTTCTCCATGATATTGATCTCGTCGCCCCCCATGGGTCCATGCTCCTGCTCCCATAGTTTTCCGTCAGCAGGATTGAAGGCGAGTCCTTCCGCATTGCGCAGGCCATAGGCCCAAATTTCCGGCAACGCGCCCTGTTTTCCCGCAAATGGATTATCGTGGGGCGCGCTGCCTTCCGGGGTGATGCGCACGATCTTGCCAATGTGATTGTCGAGTTTCTGCGCGAGTTCCTTCGACGCAAAATGGTCCCCCAACGTCACGAAAAGATTGCCGTCGGGCGCCTCCACCATGCGGCAGCCGATATTCAGTCCGCGCGAAGGCGGGCCAATTTGCCGGAATATCGTCTTCACGCCGTCGAGCCGGGGTGTTTCATCGTCGACCAGCCGAGCACGCATTACCACGATGCGGCCGCCGCCGTCGGCCGGTTCGGCGTAGCAGACATAAACAGTGCGCGTGCGAACGAAGTCATTGGCAAGCAATAGGTCCATCAATCCGGCTTGGGATTGTGCGTAGACTTTCGGTACGCCGCCGAGCGGCGGCGAGAATCGACCAATGCGCGTGACGATACGTATTCGCCCAGGTCGCTCTGTCACCAGCATGCGCCCGTCCGGAAGAAAGGCGAGCGACCAGGGATGCACCAGCCCACTTGCAACTGTCTGAACCGCGAATTCGCCCGCGGCGCTTCGGAAAGTGGGATCGGCGGCTTTCGCCACGGGCACCGCAATTAGCAGCACGCCAAGCAACAGGATCAATCGCATAAAGATCTCCCTCAACGCCGCGACAATTGTGCGCCATCGGGTGGAGTTACGGTAGACACAAGCTAGCTATGAGTCTTTTTGCGCTTGTGATGCGGGAGGGACAGGATAGTCACGCCGCCCATTCCAATGAACAGGAGGCCCAACAAAAGCGCTACGGCAAACAGGCCGCCTTCATTGTCGATGACGTTTGATGCAACGTCCGCACGTGCGATGCCAATCGAGACGACAGTTGCCACCACGAGCGTGGAGATCGCCAATGCAGCCGTGGCCAACAGTTCGGCCAATGCCGCTGTGCGTTGCTCGCTGCCGAGCGTCCGGCTTTTGGGTGGGGTGAAGCCGGCGGCCTCGCAATACTTGCCCAAATGTCCGCTCATATGTTCGCCTGCATAAAAATCCAAAAAATTTCGTCCGGTAATGGTGCTTGAATAACGCCGGAACCCGGCGACGGTTCGACCCGATTTGGGCACGAGCGGTGATGAACCGGGGCGTTTTCGTGGCAAACAGCCAAAATGCCATGGAATTGCGCCTTACTGGGCTGGAGCCAGCTCCGGCTGCCAATCCATAGTGATGTAACCAGGCTCGTCCGCAACGCGATCAATCCAGCTTCGGATCGCCGGAAAGCGGCTGAGGTCGAAATCGCACTGGTCTGCTACATGGGCATAGGCATAAAGCGCGATGTCGGAGATTGTGAAGTGATCGGCGACAAAAAAGCGATGGCCGGAGAGATGAGTTTCCATCACGCCAAGCGCGCGATATCCGTTCTCCATCCAATCCTCAAGGGCGTGACTCTGAAGTTCGCGGCCCCCCTTGATCAGCGCGAGCCAGAAATAGGCGGCGCCGATATTGGGCTCTAAGCTATGCTGCTCGAAGAACATCCACTGCAACGCCTCGGCGCGTCCGATGCGGTCTTCCGGTGCCAAAGTGGAGCCACCAGCGACATACCAGAGAATTGCATTTGATTCGGCCAGATGGCGATCAGGGGCAACTTCAAGCAGTGGCACCTGACCGTTCGGGTTCTTGGCCAGAAATTCAGGCGTCCGGCTTTCGCCTTTGAGAATGTCAACTTCGACGAGCTTGTACGGAATACCGAGCCGCGCCAGCGCAAGGCGGACTTTGTAGCTGTTGCCAGAACGCTGCATCGAATAGAGCGTGTACATCCAATGCCTGAACCGTTTGCGTCTGCTCGTCCGAAACCGAACTTGGTTCTAAGTAGCCGCTACGCCCGGAACCGCGTCCATTAGGACGAAGAAAGTCCGGCAATTGCAAGGCCACAACACGCAGCGTTGTAACGAAAATGTTAAATTATATTCGCTGCATTGCAGCGAGCGAATGCGCCATCGCTGATGACGCTTTCGAGAAGAATTCTATTCTGCCGCCACTCGATGGGCGCGCGCATATTCGGCAAGCGCGTCGTCGTCGGCCGGTTTTATTGGGGCGAAGTCACGATGCGCGATCCAGTCGGGCCGGGTGAATTTGGTGATGTGGTTCGAGACTGCGCAGAGTGTCAGATAGACGATTTTACGCGGATAAGGAGTGATATTGGGCGGCGAGGCGTGCACAAGATTGCCGTGAAACATCAATACCGAACCCGCTTTCCCCGTTGGCGCGACAATGCCCACGCCACCAGGTTCTGCGGCCTCGCTGGCAAGCCGCGTTACCGTGTCCTTGTCGAGGGTCCACAGGGGATATGACGTCGTCTGTTTGTCATGGCCGGCCGCAAAAACACCCTGCTTGTGGCTTTTGGGGATCAGTAATAACGGTCCGTTGATCGGCATGACCTCGTCGAGGAACACTGCGATATTCATAGCGCGCGCTTCGGGCATGCCGTCGTCGCGCGCCCAAGTGCCGTAATCCTGGTGCCACTGCCAGACGTCGCCCTCGAAGGCGGCTTTCGCATTGAGCTTGAACTGATGGACGTAGACCTCTTCGCCAAAGAGCTGGCGAAGGGGCTCAACCAAGCGCGGGTGCCGCGCCAGGAGCCCAAACACGTCACTGAATGTATGTGCGGCAAATGCCGTACGTGGCGCGCCGGTCTTTTCGCGCCACACTTCCTGCCGATCAAGTTTAAGGATGTTGTCAGCCTCGATGCGCAGGAGCGCTATCTCTTCCTCCGAAAAGCAGTTGGGAAAGAAAACATAGCCTTGTTCGTCAAAAGCCCTGAGCTGATCGGCGGACAGTTGCATGAGGCACTCCCTGTGAAAAGCGGCCGTTCTCCGGCTCTCGCCCCATTCTATCGGCTACCGCGGCCGCCGCCAACGCCCGTCATGCCGGCGGTTCCTGCGCGGGACTGGCAGCGAAATGGCGTACAGATTTCCTAGGCTTGCGCCAGGCCGGGATTTCCACGCGGCACAGCGATGTCGCGGCGGGCACGATCAAGCGTCATTATAAACAAGGCCAGCTGCGCGATCAGGCCGAGCGGGACGCCGGTCATATCGGCGGCGGGGCGGGCCAGCAGCGGCGTCGCCCAGGCGAAGGCCAAAAGGGATATTTCGAAGTCACGAAATCCCCGCGCGAAAGCGTGACGCGCGTAGAAAGCGATCGCCACCGCAAGCATCATCAGATCGTAATCGAGGACATAGGGTGTGGCGATCAATGCAGCGACAGCAAGTCCCGCCGCCTTGAGATCAAAAGCGGCCTCGCTGCGCCAGAGCCAGACCAGCCCGGCCGCCACAGCAATCGCAAGACCGGCCTGCGCTGAATAAGCCATGTCCACGCTACCGCCCCACATGCGCACGGCCGAAAACGCGCTCTGGATTTTCTCCCAGCCGGTGTCGCCGGCCTCGAGCACGATACGACGGGTCAATGTGGTGGAGGCAGCAAATGCAACCCACACTTTACTGCCGAATAGCGCGAGCGTTGCCGCGCATGCTGCCAGGATTGTTCCGCATGCAGCCAATACGACAGTCCAGCGACCTGTCACGAGCAGGACGAGTGGAATTAGAATGCCAAACTGAGGCTTGTAAGCGAGCAAGCCGATCAGCATTCCGGCGGTGATCGGCCGTCGCTCGAGCAACAACAATGCGCCGCCCAACAGGGCAGCGCTGATAAATCCGTTCTGCCCGTGACCCAGGTTGACGAAAACGGCCGGATAGGCGAGTGCGACGAGCGCCGTCATGGGCCCCGGCACAATGGCCCGCATTGCTACGACATACGCCGGGAGCGTTGCACCCATCCATACCGCGAGCGACCAGCCATAGGGCATGAGCGCGAGAACCGCAGCGACGAGCAGAAACAACGGCGGATAGTGCCAGCCGTAGAATGGCAGATTGTGCTCGCCGAACAGGCTCTTCTCGACCGCGTACTCGGCTGCCCAGTCGTAGGCGGCCTCCGGCTTGTTTCCGAGGGTCAACGTGCCGGCGGCATAGACGTTGGAAAAATCGGTTCCCAGCGGTTTGTTATTGCGATCGATCAATCCATGCGAGAGGGCGATCCAGATCACGGCGCCGATGACATAGGCTGCAAGGAAAATGGCCGTGTAACCACGCAAGCGCGCCAGGGTAAGCCACGCTCCGGTCCTTATCTGGCGCCAGATGGAGGTCATGTTCGCCCGCGGTTCAACGAAGATGCGAAGTGGAACCCTAAGGCCCGCCGATTTAACACTTGGTTAGCCTCAGCCCGGCGCGGATCTTGCGATCCAAAGGGGAAATTGATCGCTCCTGCCAATCGGATTGATCGAATTTCTTCACCAAATGGCCCCTTGCTGGACTCGGAGGCCCGCATTACGACAGGGGTGCCGACTATGCCGCGGCGTGGATTGGAGAGTTTCGATGGCCTTTCTTGCTGACCAGCTTAAGCGCATCAAGCCGTCGGCGACCATCGCCGTTACGGACAAGGCGCGCGCGTTAAAACTGGCGGGCCGCAATGTCATTGGCCTCGGTGCCGGCGAACCGGATTTTGATACGCCCGACAATATCAAACGGGCCGCGATCAAGGCGATCGAGAGCGGCAAGGCGTCGAAATACACGAATGTCGACGGGATCGCCGAGCTCAAGGATGCGATTGCCAAAAAGTTCAAGCGTGAGAATGGTCTCGACTACAAGGCGAGCCAGATCACGGTTGGCACCGGTGGAAAGCAGGTATTGTACAATGCGTTCGTGGCCACGCTGAACCCGGGCGATGAGGTCATTATTCCGGCGCCGTATTGGGTGAGCTATCCAGACATGGTGCTGCTCGCGGGCGGGGAGCCCGTGGAAATAGTCACCAGCATGTCATCCGGCTTTAAGGTGACAGCGCAGCAACTTGAGCGCGCGATTACGCCGAAGACGAAATGGGTCCTGTTGAATTCGCCGTCGAACCCGACCGGCGCAGCCTATACGCGCGCCGAACTCAAGGCGCTCACCAATGTGCTCGTCAAGCATCCGCATGTGCACGTGATGACCGACGATATGTATGAGCACCTCGTTTACGACGACTTTGCTTTTACGACGCCCGCACAGGTCGAGCCGTCGCTATATCCGCGTACTTTGACGATCAACGGATGCTCGAAGGCGTACTGCATGACGGGGTGGCGCATAGGTTACGCCGGCGGTCCCGAGCCTCTGATCAAGGCGATGGCAATGATTCAGTCGCAATCGACATCCAACCCGGCTGCAGTCTCGCAGTGGGCGGCGGTCGAAGCGTTGAACGGCCCACAGGATTTTATCGCCAAGCACAACAAGATCTTCAAGGAGCGCCGCGATCTCGTCGTGTCGATGCTCAATCAGGCGAATGGCATCAAATGCCCGACGCCGGAAGGCGCATTCTATGTTTATCCGTCGTGCGCCGGCACCATGGGCAGGACAACGCCGAGCGGAAAGAAGCTTGCAACCGACGAAGATTTCGTGACCGAGCTCCTGGAAGCCGAGGGCGTGGCGGTCGTGCAAGGCACGGCGTTCGGGCTCGGACCGGCATTCCGCATATCATATGCGACTAAAACCGAAGACCTCGAAGAGGCCTGCCGCCGCATCCAGCGCTTCTGCGGCAATCTGAAATAGTGTCTCCACGGTCTGTCCCCCTTAGGCCCGCCTCGAAATGAGTGGTGGCAGACAAACCGTGCAAACCTCCGATAACCTGCGCTGATGATTCGCCTCGCAGTTGCGATATCTATTTTTGGTGCCAGCCTCACCGGTGCTGCCGTCGCGCAGGAACGCGTCGTCATCGGCACGCAGCGGCTAACCGAGAATGGCGCGCTGTTTCTTGCCGTGGCGCAGGGCTACTTCAAGGCTGAAGGCATCGACCTTGCGATGACGGCCTACGACTCCGATCAAATGGTGGCGGAAACGCTCGCCGCCGGCGTGACCGACTTTGGTCTTGCTCATTTTACGCCTGTGGCTTTCAACTTTGCCGGCAAGGGATTGCTCAAGGCAGTCGCCGCCCAGGCGCGTGAGAAGCGTGATTTTGAGGGTGCGGAGATCGTTGCCTCCTCTGCCGGCTTCATAAGCGGCCTCCACAAGTTCGAGAATCTCGCCGGGAAAACGGTCGCCATAGATGTACTTGGGTCGAGTTCGCACTACCAACTTGCGCAAATCGCGCGCGTCAAGCATATCGACCCCGGCCGCATCACGGTTAAGCCGCTGCAAACCCTTGATGCCATTGCCCGTGCGGTAGGAACGGGGCAGGTCGACGCTGCGATCATGCCTGCGCCTTATGCGCGTGAGCTTTTGGTAGCCAATCAGGCCAAATTCATCGGGTGGTATTCGGAACTGGACGAACAGCAACTTGGCGCGCTGTTTGTCGCCAGCAAGATGGTTGCGCGCAGGCGCGCCGTAGTGGAAAAATTCGTGCGCGCATATCGGCGAGGCGTCGCTGACTATGCTGCGGCCCTGTTGCGCAAGGATATTCACCTAAAGCGGACGTCCGACACCAAATCGCGCGAGGCCGCGGCGGTAATAGCGCGCTATGTTTATCCTAATCGAGGCGATGAAGGAACCGCCGCAGTCGAGGCGGGCGCCTATTACATCGATCCACAGGCACGTCTTGACGTTGCCGACATCGAGCGACAGCTCGCGTGGTACAAGGCAGAAGGGTTAGTCGACAAGATTGTCGACGCGCGCAATATCGTTGACCCAAGTTTCGTCAAGTAGTGATTTTTCCTGATCGGTGAATTTGCGCACTTGCCAGCTTCGTCGCGGCCTGAGACGATAATGCCATAGGGCCGGGAAACCGGGTCCGACCTCCCGGCCGGCAAGGGAGGCAATTATGGGACAAAACGGCACGAGTCCCAATGGCACAAGGAATTTGGGTCCCCGGTGCATTGCGCTGGTGGGCCCATTCCAAAGCGGAAAAACCACTTTATTGGAAGCGATACTTGCACGTACCGGCGCGATTCAGCGTCAGGGAACGGTGGATGCCGGTACTTCCGTAGGCGATGCCAGCAAAGAGGCACGCCAGCACAAGATGAGCGTTGAAGCGACCTTGGCCACCACGACTTTTATGGGTGACAGCTACACATTTGTTGATTGTCCGGGTTCCATCGAATTCATTCAGGATATGCGCAGTGTGCTGCCTGCGGTCGATGCCGCGGTCGTCGTCTGCGAAGCCGATGAGAAGAAGGTGCCACAGCTTCAGTTAATCCTGCGCGAGCTGGAAGATCAGAATATTCCGCATTTCCTCTACCTGAATAAGATCGACAAAGCGGACAAACGGGTGCGCGAAACCATCAAGCTATTGCAGCCGGCGTCGCGCGCGCCGCTCCTGCTGCGGCAAATTCCGATCTGGAACGGCGATATCATTTCCGGCTTCGTCGATCTCGCGCTCGAGCGAGCCTATGTCTACAAAGAACATGCCCCGTCAGAGATCATTGAGCTCAAGGGCGAAAATCTCGACCGCGAAAAAGAAGCGCGCTTCACCATGCTGGAGACATTGGCCGATCACGACGATCAGTTAATGGAGCAGCTGCTGGAAGATATCGAGCCGCCTCGCGACAAAGTGTTCGACGACCTCGCCAAGGAACTGCGCGACCGTATCATATGCCCGGTATTCCTCGGCGTAGCGACGCGCAGCAATGGCGTGCTTCGTCTCTTGAAGGCACTTCGTCACGAAGCGCCGAGCGCCGACGAAACAGCGCAGCGTCTGGGCGTCAAGGCCGGCGGCGACGCAGTGGCGCTGGTGCTCAAAACCTTCCACACGACCCACGGCGGCAAGATGTCAATTGCTCGTCTGCTTGCCGGACAGGCCGGCGACGGCACCACGCTGACCACGTCGACGGGCGATGCCGGACGTGTTTCCGGAGTGTTCAAGCTGATGGGTCAGCATTTTGAGAAACGTGGGCAGGCGACAAGCGGCGAGACCATCGCTTTTGGGAAACTCGACAACGCCAAAACGGGGGAGACGCTTTCCTCGGGCAAGCAGCCGCATGCCGCGCTAGCCGAGGTCAAACCCTACGCGCCGGTGCTTGCGATTGCCGTACAGGCCAAAGAGCGCAAGGACGACGTAAAGCTCGGGCCCGCCTTCGCAAAACTGACGGAGGAAGATCCCTCGCTCACCGTCGTGCATAACGCGGAGAGCCATGAAGTCGTTATCTGGGGCCAAGGCGAGATGCATCTGCGCGTCGCCGCGGAGCGGCTTGCCGACCGTTTTGCGGTTCCGGTGTCAACGCATCCCCCATCCGTCGGCTATCGCGAAACCATTCGCAAACCCATCACACAACGCGGCCGGCACAAGAAGCAATCGGGAGGTCACGGCCAGTTCGGCGACGTCGTGATCGAAGTCAAACCGCTGCCGCGCGGTGCCGGCTTCAAATTCGAGGATCGCATCACGGGTGGCGTAGTGCCCCGCAATTACATTCCCGCAGTGGAAGAAGGTGTCATTGACGCGCTCAGGCATGGGCCGCTTGGGTTTCCGGTGGTTGATCTGTCGGTAGCGTTGGTGGACGGCTCCTACCATACGGTCGACTCTTCCGATCAGGCATTTCGTACTGCCGGCCGAATTGGGATCGTCGAAGGTCTTCCGCAGTGCCAGCCGGTATTGCTTGAACCGATCCATCTCGTCGAAATCGTGTGTCCGAGCGAGGCGACTGCAAAAATGAATGCGATCTTGTCGGGTCGCCGCGGCCAAATCCTGGGTTTCGATACCCGCGAAGGCTGGAACGGTTGGGACACGGTGCGTGCGCAGATGCCTGAAGCAGAAATCGGCGACCTGATCATTGAAGTGCGATCTGCAACAGCTGGTGTGGGTTCGTTCATCTTCAAATTCGACCACATGGCGGAGCTGACCGGTCGAACCGCCGATCAGATCGTCGCGGCGCGTCGCGCCGCGGAGTAGACGCCGCAATAAATACGGAATATTTATGCGCGTGGTATGATTGCGCGGAAACGCGGGTATTTGCGCCTGTGACCGCTCTAATTTTCTGAATTCCGGTAAGACGATACAAAGCAGCTTCAGCGGCAATTCGTCGCCGTTAACCGCGCAGCCGCAGCGATCTCAGAAAATTCGCTCTGCACGCAACCGGTGATGCGGCATGCTGGAAGGTTTCCGCAATCTGTTCTGGTCAGGGCCGGTCCCTTATGCCGACCCGAAATCGACGATTCCGCTCGGTACGATACTCCGTTACGACTGGATGGAGCTCTGGTATCAGCCGAAGATCGAACTCAGGACGACACATCTCGTTGGTGCCGAAGCCCTCGTGCGCGCGCGGCATCCCACGCGCGGCATAATCCCGCCCGCTCTGTTCCTGCCGGACGCCAGCGAAGATGCCATGCATGAACTTACCGAGCGCGTAATCCTGACAGCGCTCGGTGACTGGGAAGATTTTGCTGAGTGTGGCGCTCCGATAAAGCTGGCGGTTAATGTGCCGGTTTCGGCACTGGTCAAACTTCCTATTGCCCGAATGCTGCTCGAAGCGCGCCCGCGTGCGACCAACTGGCCGGGACTCATTCTTGAAGTGACCGAAGACCAGATTATCAACGACCTCGACCTAGCCAATGATGTCGCCGACTCGCTGCGCGAGCTTAAATGCGAATTGGCGGTCGATGATTTCGGTGCCGGCTACTCGTCATTGGTTCGCCTGAAGCAATTGCCGTTCAGCGAACTCAAAATCGACCGCAGCTACGTCGCGAATTGCCATGAAGACCACTTCAATGCCGGGTTGTGCGAAACGATTGTGGAACTTGGCCGCAGGTTCGGCCTCAGGACTGTCGCGGAAGGCGTCGAAACCACGCATGAAAGTCATAAGCTTCAGGCCATAGGATGCCAGGTCGGGCAGGGCTATCTTTTCGCCAAGCCTATGCCGAAATCAGATCTCGTCCGCCGCCTGCATACCCGCGCGCAGGGAGCCCACATAGCGCGCTCCGTGGATGGACGGCTCGCGAGCTAACGTCCAGCCGGGCCGCCACCGAATGCAGTGGTAAGTTCGCCGACTGCACCCAGAATCCGAAATATGAACCAACTCGTAGCGCGGGATTGTGGCGCGGGGACCGGTCTGCGTTGTAACGTTTTGTCGCAATGAGGGGCTCCTCGCTCAACCGTGACTTGCCAACGAGGAAGGCGCCTTTTACTTCTGGGTGCCGATTCTGGGGAGATGCGTCTGATGAATGTTATTCGCCGCCGCGGCTGGGATATTTCGGATCGTAACGCCACCCCGGAGCATTTGGTGTTCAATCGCCGCAATTTTCTCGCTGGGGGAGCCAGTGCAATCGCCTTGGCGTCGTATCCCGCACGCGGCCAACGCGTCTCCGACTTGACGAACTTGCCTGATCCGACCAACAATCTTTATCCCGCCAAGCGCAGCGAAAAGTATGTGCTCGACCGGCCGATCACCGACGAGAACATCAACGCGCATTACAACAATTTCTATGAGTTCAATTCTTCAAAAGAAGTTGCTGCGCAAGCTCAGTTACTGCCGATCCGACCGTGGTTGATCAAGATTGACGGCATGGTTGACAAACCGATCGAGATTGGCATCGACGAACTTCTCCGGAAAATGACGCTGGAAGAGCGGACATATCGTCACCGCTGTGTCGAAGCCTGGAGCATGGCGATCGCATGGACGGGCTTTCCTTTGGCAAAACTGGTGGATTTTGCGCGGCCACTCGGTTCCGCCAAATTCGTTCGGATGGAAACTTTCAGCGATCCGAAGGTCGCTCCCGGAATGCGGCAACCATGGTTTCCGTGGCCATATATCGAAGGCCTCACCATGGCAGAGGCCACTAACGAGCTCACGTTTCTCGCCGCCGGCGCGTACGGCCATCCAATGGCAAAGCAGCATGGTGCGCCGCTCCGTCTTGCGGTGCCGTGGAAGTATGGCTTCAAATCGATCAAATCTATCGTGCGGATTAGCTTCACCGAAAAGCGTCCGACGGGTATGTGGGAGGCGTTACAGCCTGCCGAGTACGGGTTCTGGGCCAATGTGAACCCAGCGGTCCCGCATCCCCGTTGGAGTCAAGCGACCGAAGAATTTATCGGCACCGGCGAGCGGCGCCCAACGCTTATTTTCAACGGCTATGGCGAATACGTTGCAGGTCTCTACAAGGGCTTGGAAGACGAACGTCTCTGGGCTTGACCGGCGCGGTGGCTGTACCGGGATCCCAGTCCGGAGTATATGTGCGGAAGTAAAGAGCGGAGGCTCCCATGTCCTCGCAACAACCAGACATAGGCGGCGTTCAGCGCGCGGTAGCAGGTGCGCTTCGTGAGCACTGGGTACTGTTTCTCATCGAAGGCATCGTGCTGCTGGTCCTGGGTGTGCTCGCCGTGCTTGTCCCCGTCATTGCGACACTGGCAGTCACCATCCTGTTCGGCTGGCTGTTCCTGGTCAGTGGCGTTGTCGGGCTGGTGACGACCTTCTGGATGCGTCATGCCCCGGGTTTCTGGTGGTCGCTCGTGTCGGCGCTGCTGGGCATCGCCGCCGGTTTCGTTCTCCTGGCGTCCCCACTCGGCGGTGCATTATCACTCACGCTCGTGCTCATAGCATTCTTCATAATCGAGGGCGCTGCCTCGATCATGTTTGCACTCGATCACAGGCGCGAATTGTCAGGCCGCTGGGGCTGGATGCTGGTGAGCGGCATCATCGATCTGGCACTGGCCATGATGATCTTCGCCGGTCTGCCAAGTACGGCGGCCTGGGCCGTTGGTCTGCTTGTGGGCATCAATATGATGTTCGGCGGTGCGGCATTGACCGCCATGGCGCTGCACGCACGAAACGTGACCTGACGCCGCTACGACTCGACTTCTCCGGCCTCGACTTCGGCGAGCTTGGTGCGCCAGTCGGCACGCTTGAGGATGAAGGCGTATGCCGCCAGTGCAAGCAGAGACAGGCTCACCACCATCAAGCCGAGCGAAATTGGCCGGCTGAAGAAAATAAAATAGTTGCCGTTCGACATGATCAACGACTGGCGCAGGCTCTGTTCGAGGATCGGCGAGATAACCAGGCCCAGGACAAGCGGAGCGGGGTCGAAATCGAATTTACGCAGCGCATAACCCAGCACACCCATGATCAGCATGATCCACACGTCGACAACTGAATTGTTCACTTCGTAGACGCCGATAATGCAGAACATGATGATCAGAGGATAGAGATACGCGTAGGGAATTCGCAGCACGGTCACGAACACGCTGACGAGGGGCAGGTTGAGCAGCAACAGCATAATATTGCCCACATACATCGATGCCACGAAGCCCCAGAACACGTCCGGATGCTCATTCACGAGCGTGGGTCCGACTGAAACGCCGTGAATCATCAGCGCGCCGATCAGCACGGCTGTGATGGGACTCGTCGGTATCCCGAGTGCCAGTAGCGGGACGAAGGCCCCCGTCGAGGCTGCATTGTTAGCTGTTTCCGGGCCGGCAACGCCGGCCACGGCGCCCTTGCCGAATTCCTCGGGGTGCTTCGAAACGCGTCGTTCGACTGCGTAGGACAGAAAGCTTGAAATGACGTGCGCTGAGCCGGGAATGATCCCGATGATGAAGCCTAGCAACGTGCCGCGGGTGATCGGCATGGCGGACTCGCGCCATTCCTTCGCCGTGGGTAGCAAATCGCGCAAGCGAGGACTGATAATGTCCTTCACCGCGTCGGCACTTGGCGTTGAGAGAATTTCGCCCAGGCCGAACAGGCCGACAGCAACGGGTACGATGCCGATGCCGTCGCCCAATTCGGCAAGGTCGAAGCTGTAACGGAAATGCCCGGTCATGTTGTCGATGCCGATCATCCCGAGCAGCAGGCCGAGCCCGGCCATCAGCAACGTCCGGATGAGCGAGGACGACGACATATACGCAAGAAAAATGAGCCCAAGCACTAGGAGTGCGGTGTATTCCGGCGGTCCGAAGCGTACGGCGATCGTTGCAAGCGGAGGGGCGACGACGGTCAGCACGAGGACCCCGAACGTGCCGCCGATCCACGAGCCGACGGCCGCAATGCAAAGCGCAGCTCCGGCGCGGCCCTTTTTCGCCATGGCATAGCCGTCAATACAGGTCATTACCGACGATGCCTCGCCCGGAATGCGCATCAAAATAGAAGTCGTCGAACCGCCATACTGCGAGCCGTAATAGATGCCCGCGAGCATGATGATCGCCTGCGTCGCGTTGAGACCGAACGTCACCGGCAAAAGGATCGAGATGCCGGCGAGCGGGCCGATTCCCGGTAACACACCGACGAGAGTGCCGACCACGCAGCCGAGAAACGCGTACCACGCGTTGGCTGGAAGAAGCGCAACGGAGAAGCCAAGATAAAGACTGTGAAGTGTTGTTTCCACGAAACCGCCTAAAAGCCGAATGGCCCAGTGACGAGCGGCGTTTTCAGTGCGTAGACGAATAGGACGTACGTGATCGAAACGACCGCAATGCTGTATACGGCCGCCGGTACGAAGCGTCGCCGCTCAATGACGAGCAGCAGCCCGGCAATCAGCAATACGTTCGTTATCACAAATCCGAGCCATTCGAATACGGCGATAGAGACCGCCGTGATAGCCACCACCAAGCCGGCGTGTTTGGCATCGCCCCACGACAGGGTGGCAAATTCCCTGCTTTCGTTCGCGCGCACCGCCAACACTAGCCCGAAGAAGATTGTCAGGCCGGCAACAATCTTTGGCATGAAACCAGAGCCTGGCAGCGACAACGTGCCGGTTGGCAGATCGCCACTCAGCGCGATGATCAACACGCCGACAACGACAAAAAAAGCGCCCGCAACGTGGTCGGCGCGTAACGTCATAAATGCGCTCCCGCTATGGTGAAATTACGGGGCTCCGCTTGCGCAGGGTCCCGACAATCGCCGGACATCATCCCTGCACGCGCCCGATGGCATTGATCGCATCTTCCTGGCGCTTAGCATCGACAGCCCAGAATTGCGTGAATTCGGGTTGGTCCATATACGCCAACTCCTGGCCTAGATTCTCCAACGTGTCGAGAAATTGCTTGCTGTGGGCAGCCTTGTTGAAGCCGTCGCGCAGGGTATTGATGATCGGCGCCGGCGTCCCCTTGGGCGCGAACATCCCGACCCAGAAGTAATATTCGAGATCGTATCCAAGCTCCCTGAATGTCGGTACGTCCGCAAGCACCTTGACGCGTTTGCCGCTCGATACGGCCAACGCGTGCACTTTCCCGGCTCGGATGTGCGGCAGGGCGATTGATGTCGGCGACATGAAAAAACTCACGTTGCCACCCAGCACCGCGGTCACAGCGGGTCCGCCGCCATTGGTCGGCAGATGCCGCATTTGCAGATTGCCCGCCGATTTCGCGAATATCACCGTTGGAATGTGTGAGGCGCCATAGAGACCTGACGAGCTGTAGATCACCTTGTTGGGATTGGCCTTGGCATCCGCTACGAGATCTTTCAGCGTCTGGTACGGCAGATCCTTGTTGGCAATCATGACGATCGGATCGGCGATGACACGACAGATCGGGACGAAATCGGCATTGGTGAACTTCGGTTGACGGCCGAAAAGCTTGTCGACCGCGGCAAAGCCCGAAATCGAGACGATATGGCTGAGTAGGGTGTAGCCATCAGGCTTGGCGGCAGCGACATACTGCGCGCCAACAGCCCCTGCAGCGCCTGTTTTGTTTTCGAGTACGACCGGCTGCTTGAACACCGCCTCGAGCGCAGCGTCCAGCGGACGCGTGATCGTGTCGCTCACGCCTCCCGGCGGAAATGGACTGATCATCGTGATGGCATGCGCGGGATATTTCTCTTGCGCATGCACGGGGCCTGCCGCCAGTGTGGCGGCAGAGGCGGCGGTACCTATCACGAAGTTGCGGCGATCCATGTTGCTCCCCTTTGATTCTGGCCGTTGGATTCCGGCTTATTGACTGCTTGAAGACTCGTTCACCCCTGGACACGCCCGATCGCTTTTACGGCCTCGTCGACGCGTTTGCCGTCGATGTCCCAGAATTTCTGGAAGTCCGGACCGTCGAGATAGGCGAGTTCCTGACCGAGATTCGTGATCGCCGTCGTGAATAACGGCGAGTGCGCCGCCTTGTCGATCGTCGAGCGCAGCACCTTAGTCACGTTCGCTGGCGACCCCTTGGGCGCGAAAATGCCAACCCAAAGATAATATTCAATGTTGTAGCCGAGTTCTTTCAGTGTCGGTACGTCGGGCAGCGCCTTCGATCGTTTAGCGCCGAACGATGCCAGCGGGCGAAGCTTGCCGGCCTTGATATGGGTGAGTGAGGCCGATACCGACTGCGCCGTCGCCTGGGCGTTGTTGCCGAGAATCGCCGTGATCGCCGGCCCGCCGCCATTCGTCGGTAAGTGGCGCAATTTGAGGCCGCCGACGGCTTTTTCCAGCATTGCCATCGGAAGGTGGGTTGCCCCGTAGAGCCCGCCGGAACTGTAGACGATTGTATCCGGGCGCTTTTTGGCATCGTCGACGAAGTCCTTCAGCGTCTTGTAGGGTTGCTGGTCGTTGACCAGCAGCACGCAGGGATCGGCGATCAAGCGCGCAAGCGGAATGAAATCAGCCCGGCTGGTTTTCACAGGACGGCCGAACAGCTTGTCGACCTCTGCGTAGCCGGAGATTCCCGTGTTGTGCGAGAGGAGCGTGTAGCCGTCCGGCTTTGCACTCGCCGCGACCTGCGCGCCAACTTGTCCCGCTGCGCCCGCCTTGGTTTCGATGACGACCGGCTGTTTAAGGATCGGCTCCATTGCGCTCGCCAGTGGGCGCGTGACGATGTCGTTCGCTCCGCCCGGCGGAAAGGCGTTGATGATTGTGATCGCGTGCGAGGGGAAGGGTTCCTGTGCCAGGCCGGGCCCGGCCGCGACGAGCACGGCCGTGCCGGCAAGGAAGCTACGGCGATCCATCATTTTCCTCCGGATTTTGCAGTAGTCACTGCCGGTAGCGCGTTAGCCTTGGACCCGGCCGATAGCATGCACTGCGGCCTCGACCCGCTTGGCGTCTTCATCCCAGAATTTTGCAAATGCGGCTTGGTCGAGATACGCAACCTCATCGCCGATGTTGTTGATCGCCGTTTTGAATTGATCGCTCGAGGTCGCCTTCTTGATGGCCTCGCCCATCGTATTGACAATGGGAGCCGGCGTGCCCTTCGGCGCGAACACGCCGACCCAAAGCGAGAACTCGACGTCGTAGCCGAGCTCTTTCAGGGTCGGCACGTCGGGCATGGCGGCGGCGCGTTTCGACGAGAAGCAGGCTAGCG
>Ga0134128_10000539_pt1 | contig 52538 bp, 46 predicted proteins | sample KB31754_FD_96462 | JGI IMG/M metagenome (GOLD analysis project Ga0134128, IMG submission 96462) | Terrestrial soil microbial communities with excess Nitrogen fertilizer from Kellogg Biological Station, Michigan, USA - KB3-175-4 | ecosystem: Environmental > Terrestrial > Soil > Unclassified ... | reverse complement strand
GGTTCCGTCCAACCGCGCGAGGAGAGCGCCGCGCGAGACCGGCTATAATCGCGCTTTTCGGCGCGCATTCTTTCGCCGCATTCCGAGGCAGCCAATGTCCGAGCCGCAGCACCATACCGATCCCATCGAGGAGAACATCGACTCGCATCCCGCGACGGTCGCGATCGGAATATTGATCGGCGCGGTCGCCGTGATCATCGGCATCATCCTGCTCGCGCAGTTCGCCATCGGGGCCTACGGCGTGCGCTCGATGAAGAACGATCCGAGCATGCGCCCCGACCGCGTCGCCGAGCGCATCGCGCCGGTCGCGCAAGTGGCGATCGATCCGAACACGCCTTCCACCCTCGCGACCGCGACACCCGCGGCACCGGCCGCCCCCGCCGCGGCGCCGGCCACGCCGGCCGCGATTCCGCCTCCGGCCGCCGCCTCGCAGAAGACCGCCCAGGCGGGCAATGCCGCCGGCAAGAAGACCTTCGATGCGGTGTGCACCGCCTGCCACAGCGCGGGCGTCCTGGGCGCACCGAAGTTCGGCGACAAGGCCGCATGGGCCCCGCGCATCGCGCAAGGCAAGAACACGCTCTACAACGCGGCGCTGCACGGCCTGCGCGCGATGCCGGCGAAGGGCGGCAATGCGTCGCTCTCGGATGCCGACGTGAAAGCGGCGGTCGACTACATGGTGGCGGCCGCGAAATAGCACGAGGCTTGCGCCGCGAAAAGGGCGATCGCGGTCGCCCTTTTTTCATTGCGAAGGAATGCCATGGCGACCTACGCGATCGGAGACCTGCAGGGCTGCTTCGAGCCGCTCGAGCGGCTCCTCGCGCGCATCGCCTTCGACCGCGCGCGCGACCGCCTGTGGTTCGTCGGCGACCTGGTGAATCGCGGGCCCGACTCGCTCGCCTGCCTGCGTTTCGTGAAGGACCTCGGCGATCGCGCGGTGACGGTCCTCGGCAACCACGACCTGCACCTGCTCTGCGTGGCGGAAGGCGTGGAGCCTGCGCGCAAGCGCGACACGCTCGAAGCGGTGCTCGATGCGCCCGATCGCGGCGAGCTCCTGCAATGGCTTCGGACACGCGCGCTGATGCATGTGGAGGGCCCGTTCGCGATGGTCCACGCGGGGCTCCTCCCCGAGTGGTCGGTGGACGAGGCGCGGCGCCTCGCCCGCGAAGTCGAGGCGGTGCTGGGCGCGCCGGACTATCGCGATTTCCTCGCCCGCCTGTACGGCGACGAGCCGTCGCGCTGGAGCGATTCGCTGCGCGGCGTGGAGCGGCTGCGCGGAATCGTGAACGCGATGACGCGCCTGCGCGTCTGCCGCGCGGACGGCGCGATGGCCCTCTCGTTCAAGGGCGAGCCGGGCGAAACGAGCGAGGGCCTCACGCCCTGGTTCGACATGCCGGCACGTCGCAACAGCGACCACACCATCGTATGCGGGCACTGGTCCGCGCTCGGCCTGTGCACGCGTCCGCGGCTGCTGAGCCTCGATAGCGGGTGCGTCTGGGGACGCGCGCTCACCGCGGTGCGGCTCGACGATCGGGCGCTCTTCCAGGTGGATTGTCCCGCGGATCGAGGCGCAGCAGGCTAGCGATCTGCGCGTGCGCGAGGCGCGCGGCCTCGCGCCGGTCGCGCGCTCGCGCCGGGCCGATGGCATCGCCGAAATCGACCCGCGCGACCACGCCGCGGCGGGCGATCACGCGAGCGAGCGATTGCAGGAACGTCATCTCGCCCACGTACGCGAAGTGCGTGCACGGCGTGCCGTCCGCGTTCTCGTAGCGCACGGCCGCGGGATGGACGGTCGCCGAGTTCGCGATCGCCGGCTCGAAGAGCGACGTGTGGAACGGCAGCAGGCGGTCACCTTCCGTCGTGGTGCCCTCGGGGAAGAGTCCCACGCAGTCGCCCTGCGCGAGCGCCTCGTGCACGCGCGCGTTGATGCGCGCCGCATCGTGCCGGCGCGCGCGCTGCACGAATAGCGTTCCCGCGCGATCGGCGATCCATCCGGCGAAGGGCCACGCGCGAATCTCGCTCTTCGCGATGAAGCGCGCCGGGCGCACGCTCATGATCGCGAAGATGTCGAGCCAGGAAACGTGGTTCGCCGCGATCATCGCCGCCTCGCCGCGGGCGGGCGGAGGCTTTCCCGAGACGCGCAGGCGCACGCCGAGGATCGCGAGCAGCGCCCGCGCCCACCAGCGCGCGAGGCGCCGGCGCGTGCGCGGGGCCGCGCGCGGGTAGACGAAGCGAAGGATCCAGGCGGCGCGCGCGCCGTGGGCGGCCAATCTCGCCCAGCGCAGCAGGCGGAGGACCCGCCCGGCGCGCGCCTGCGCGCTCAGTGCGTCACGCGCGTCGTGCCGCGCCCGGAGAGCACGCGCACGCGGTCGCCGGGCCGGAACACCTCGTCGGCGCCCTGCACCACCGAGATGTAGCGGCCGTTGTCGAGCAGCACCGTCACCTCGACGCCGGGACGCTGGTTCGCGGAGTGCTCGATGTTCGAGCCGAGGATGCCGCCGAGGATCGCGCCGCCGACCGCACCCGCGACCTGCCCCGTGCCGCCGCCCACGTTGCTTCCCGCGAGGCCGCCGAGCACCGCGCCACCGGCCGCGCCCACGCCGGTATCGCGCGGGCTGATGTTCACCGGACGCACCGAATCGACGACGCCGAAGCGCACCGACTGCTCGCCCATCACCTGGTAGCCGCGGTAATCGTAGCTGCCCGCCGGATAGGCGCAGCCGCCCAGAACCAGCAGGCACGCCGCCGCCGTCGCCCAACCACGAAATCGAATCATCTCTCGTCTCCTTCGCGAATCCGACCGCGGCACGCCGGCGGCCTTCCTCACAATGTGTGTCCGAATGTTTCCTTGAAGCGCCGCGCGATCGCCTCGCGCGCCGGCCGATGGTTCTGTCCGCCGCGATGGGCGATCTTGATGGACCCCATCACCGATGCGAGCTGGGCCGACTTCTCCCAGCCCCAACCGCGCGCCATGCCGTAGAGCAGCCCCGCGCGAAACGCATCGCCGCACCCGGTGGGATCCACCACGCCTTCGGCCGGCACCGCCGAAACGCGCAACTCGCCGGCGGCGGTGATCACCACCGATCCCTCGCCGCCGCGCGTGACCACGACGGCTTTCGCCACGCGCGCCAAGGCCTCGATGCTTTTACCGATCTTCTGCTCGACAACGCGCGCTTCGTAATCGTTCAACGTCACAGCCGCCGCGCCGGATGACATCTCGAGGAGCTCCGCGCCGGAGAACATCGGCAGTCCCTGCCCGGGGTCGAACACGAACGGGATCGAGCGGGCGGCGAAATCGCGCGCATGCTCGATCATGCCCTGGCGCCCATCGGGGGAGACGATGCCGAGCGATGCGCCGGGCGCGTCCTCGATGCGGTTCAGGTGCGCGAAGGACATGGCGCCGGGATGGAAGGCGGTGATCTGGTTGTCGTCGACATCGGTGGTGATGAACGCCTGCGCCGTGAACTGCTGGTCGAGCCGCTTCACGTGGCGGGTCGAGATGCCGAGCGCGCGCAGGCGCTCGCCGTACGGCTCGAAGTCGTGGCCCGCCGTCGCCATGATGCACGGGTCCTCGCCGAGCAGCTTGAGGTTGTATCCGATGTTTCCGGCCGTTCCTCCGAACTCGCGCCGCAGGTCCGGAACCAGGAATGCCACGTTCAGGATGTGGATCTGCTCGGGCAGGATGTGCTTCTTGAACTGGTCCGGGAACACCATGATGGTGTCGTAGGCCAGGGAGCCGCAGACGAGGATGGTCATGGCCGGCAGTATAAGCGGTAGGAAGCGCTCACCTTTGCGGGACATGCGGCGCGAACCGCCCGACGAGCGGCCTTGACGCCGGCGTTCGTGGAGCCCAATCTCGCCCGCGTAGTGGGTTACATCGGTAATCCGGCCGGTGCGAGGCCGGATCTTGCGGCGCACGATTTCTGCAACAGGGCAAACCCATCGAAAGGTGGGGACGCAAAATCTCCGGTCTAAGGGGCTCGCGCCCTACGACAGCGGGATCGCCAGGGTCGCCACGGAGCTTCCACCTCCGGTAAGCCGCGCCTCCCTGTCCGTTGCGTTCCCGCCTTCCGGGTTGTCCTGCGGGGGTGGTGGACCATGGCGCAGAACGGCAATGTCGTCCCGCTGGGCGATCATCCGAAGGCGAGGGCGCGGCTCAGCTCGCGCGAGTCCGCCGATGTCCTCAGCGGTTGCCGCGAGCTCGCGCTCGATCGCATGGCGCGCGCGCTCGGCAGCATGCTCGACCGGGTCGAGGACGATCTCTTCGAGCTCGCGGAGAAGGCCGGCGATCGCGCGGCGCAGAACGCCTACCTCGACGCGCGCACCAAGGCGCGCGAGAAGCGTCCCGCGATCGAAGCCGCCTTCCGCAGCCATTTCGTGGAGCTCTTCAACCGCAAGGTGCGCGGCGAGCCGGCGAGCGTCTCGCAGCCGGCCGCGCCCGGCGAGCTCTCGCTGGTCGAGCCCGAAGATCTCGAGGAATCGATCGCCGTGCGCGAGATGTCGCGCAACCTCGAGGCGGCTTGCGAGGGCGAGCTCTTCGCCTTGAGCCAGCGCATGGGCTTCCTGCTCGAGCGGCCCGACCTGCAGGACGACGCGAATCCGCTCAGTCCCTCCACCGTGTGCGCCGCGCTGCGCGACGCGTGCGAGCAGATCGGCGCGAGCCTCAAGGTGAGGCTCGCGCTGCTGCGCCAGCTCGAGGGATACGCGCAGTCGGAGCTGCTGTCGATCTACCGCGACGTGAACCAGCACCTGGTGCAGCGGCGCATCCTGCCGGAGGTGCGCGTGGAATTGCGCAAGGCACCCTCCTCGCCGCGTCCCGAGCGTGCCGCACGCGCGCCGGCGAAAGACCAGCAGCCCGCGGTCACGCCGAAGGACATCTTCGGCGCGCTCACGCAGTTGCTCGGGGCGGCGATGCCCGGCGGCGCAGGCGCCCAGATGTCGTCCGGCACGGAGGTTGCGATGCCCGATGGGCTCGCCGGTGCCGCGGCGTCGGGGGCGGCCGGTGCGGCGCCGATTCCCGCATCGTTCCTTTCCGAGCTCACGCGCATGCACCGCGAAGGCGTCGCGGGCGGGCAGGCGGGCGATCTCCCCGTCAACGTGGTGCGCGGCATCCGCGCCGCGCCGCAGAGCGCCTCGCTCGCCACCGTCGACGCGATGACCATCGACCTCGTGTCGATGCTCTTCGATTACATCTTCGAGGATCGCCACATCCCCGCGAGCGTCAAGGCATCCCTCGCGAGGCTGCAGATCCCGACGCTCAAGGTCGCGCTCCTCGACAAGAACTTCTTCTCCTCCAAGGCGCACCCCGCGCGTCGCCTGATCGACCGCCTCGCCGAATGCGCCATCGGCCTCGACGGCGCGAATGCCGACGGCAACGGCTGCATGGCGCTCGTCGAGGGCGTGGTGAGCCACATCCTCGCGGATTTCGACACCGACATCGCGCCGTTCGAATCGCAGCTCGCGCGTGTCGAGGCGTTCATCGAGGAGCGCCGGCGCGCCGAGGCCGAGGTCGTCGAGCGCTCCGCGCGGCTGGTCGAGGAGCGCGAGCGCGAGGAGATCGCGCGGGCGTTCGCGGAGGACGAGGTGGCGCGCAGGCTGCAGTCGAGTCCCTGGGTGCCGGCGGTCGTGCGCGAGATGCTCGAGGTCACGTGGGTTCGCGCGCTCGCCGCCGCGCGCCTGGTCGAAGGCGAGGGATCGCCGTCCTGGCAGTCGCTCGTGAAGACGATGGACGAGCTGGTGTGGAGCGTGGAGCCGAAGGCGCAGCCCGACGACCGCAAGCGCCTCGTCGCGATCCTTCCCGCCATGATCACCCGGCTGATCGAGGGGCTGCGCCGCGGCTCGCTCGACGCGGCTGGGCGCGACGCGTTCCTCGGGTCGCTCGTGGATTGCCACGCTGCCGCGGTGAAATCGGGACTGCGCGGCATGGCGGCCGTTCCCGAGGTGCCGCAGCCTCCGCGGCGCGAAGAGCCGGCGATCGAGCGCGAGCTCCTGCCCGCCCAGGGGATCCACGTCGAGGAGATCCGCCTTCGCGTGCAGCGAGGCGCCGTGCGCAACGTCTTCACCCGCACCGGAATCTGGACCAACTTGCAACGCGGAACCTGGGTCGAGTTCGCCGGCGCTGCCGGAGCGAAGCGCGCGCGGCTCACGTGGATCAGTCCGAACAAGGGCGTGTACCTCTTCACCAACCCGCTCTCCGTCGATGCCGCGGTGTCGATCTCGCCCGAGGCGCTCGCCGAGCAGATGCGCCTGGGCGAAGCGCGCATGCTCGACGACGCGCCGCTCGTCGACCGGGCCGTGGACTCGATGTTCGCCGCGCTGCGCGAGGGCGCCGCGGCGGGCGGCTCCGCCTAAGGGTAGAACACGAGGAGCTCGTAGCCGGTCGGCTTGAGGCCCGGGGTCTCGAGCCGCAGCTGGATCGCGACCTCCGCGCCCGCGGCGAGCACCTCGCCCTGCGAGATCGCATGCCCGAGGTAGTCCGCCGGCCGCAGCACGCGGCGCGCGGCCGGCTGCCCGCCGATGTCGGTGAGCGTGAGCTCGAGGTCGGGATACTCCTGCGCGAAGCCCGCGAGGTTGCGGATGCGCGCGCCGAGCGCGATCTCGTCCGCCTTGCCCGGCACCTCGAGCAGCTGCGAGTCTTCCAGCTTGAGCAGGCGCTCGTCCCGCGACCAGTGCACGGCGCATCCGATGCGCATGCATGCCGATTCGAGCCAGGGGCGCAGCACGGGATAGCGTTGCGCGAGCGGCGTGCGGAAGGCATAGGCCGCCTCCGTCGCGAGCACGAGGAGCAGCAGCACCACGCCGAAGGACCAGGCGCGCGCGACGGGCTTTCGCGGCGGCGTGAGGTCGAGCGGCTCGGCGAGGGCCTCGGCGATGGGCGGCCGTTCGTTGCGCGCCGTCGCTTGCGCGCCGGCCGTCTGCGCGCTCGCGGGCGGTGCGCCGGATGCCGAAGGCCGGCTTGCGCCTCTTGCGGGCGCGGGAGAAGCGGAGGGCGGCTCGACGGTTTCGAGCTCGGGCAGGTCGTCGGCCGGCGGCGCTGGCGCCGGCGATTTTCTCTCGAGCGCTTCGCGCGCGGCGAGGAGCCGCGTTCCGGTGTCGTCGTCGGGCACGCGCTCGAGCGCCTCGAAGCCGCTGAACACTTCTGCGCATTTTCCGCAGCGCACCTGTCCCTGGCGCGAGTTGAGCTGCTGCGGCGTCACGCGGAAGCGGGCGAGGCAATGGGTGCAGGTGGTGATCAGCATCGCGCATGCCTCCTTCCGGCGAGAAGCAGCCAGCCGGAATCGCGCTCGCGCACCTCGAGCTTCGCCCAGGGCGCGTAGGCCGCGGCGACCTCGTCGGCCTGCGCGTCGAGGATGCCCGAGAGCGCGATTTCTCCTTCGGGGACGGTGTGCGATGCGATGACGGGTGCGAGCATGCGCAGCGGATTGGCGAGGATGTTCGCGACGGTGATGCGCGCGTCGCTGCCGAATGCGTGATGCGCATCGACGACTTCGAGGCGCACGCCGTTACGCTCCGCATTGTAGCGTGCGGCCTCGAGCGCGAGCGGGTCGATGTCGACCGCGCGTGCCCTTGCGGCCCCGAGCTTCATCGCCGCAATGGCGAGGACGCCCGAGCCGCAGCCGTAGTCGAGCACGACGTCTCCGGCGCGCACGCTTCGCTCGAGCCACGCGAGGCACAGGCGCGTCGTGGGATGGCTCCCGGTGCCGAAAGCGGCGCCCGGGTCGAGGACGAGGTTCACCGCGCCGGGGTCGGGCGCGTCGTGCCACGTCGGAACGATCCACAGGCGCTCCCCGGCGCGGATCGGCTCGAATTGCCGCTGCGTGAGCCGCACCCAGTCGGCGTCCTCGACGCGCTCGATGGAGGCCGCCTCGAGCTGCGGCAGGCCGCAGGCGGCGAGCGCCCGGTCGATCGCGGGCGAGATTGCGTGCTCGCCGGGAAAGAGGGCGCTCACGCGCGTGCGCCGCCAGCCCGCCGCCCCCGCGCCCGGCTCGCCGAACCAGGGCTCTTCCTGCGCGGTGCCGGCGTCCGCGTCGCTCAGCTCCGTGGAGATCGCCCCCGCCGCGGCGAGGGCCTCCGCGAGCGCTTCGGCGCGGGCCCCCTCGACGACGAGATCCACGCGCTGCCAGCCCACGGCGCGCTCAGCTCTCCGCCTGGATCGACTTGAGCGCCGCCATCTTCTCCTCGAGGTAATGGATGTTCACCCCTCCCCGGATGAAGGCCGCGTCGCTCATGAGCTCCTGGTGCAGCGGGATGTTGGTCTGGATGCCCTCGATCACCATCTCGGAGAGCGCCACGCGCATGCGCGCGATCGCCTGCTCGCGCGTGTCGCCGTAGGCGATGAGCTTGCCCACGAGCGAATCGTAATAGGTCGGCACGTAGTAGTTGGCGTAGACGTGCGAGTCGTAGCGGATGCCGGGACCGCCCGCCACGTGGTACTGGGTGATGCGGCCGGGCGAGGGCACGAACGAATACGGGTTCTCCGCGTTGATGCGGCACTCGATGGCGTGGCCCTTCTTCACGACGTCGCGCTGGCGCAGCTTGAGCTTCATGCCCGCCGCGACGCGGATCTGCTCCTGCACGATGTCCACGCCCGTGATCACCTCGGTCACCGGGTGCTCGACCTGCACGCGCGTGTTCATCTCGATGAAGTAGAACTCGTCGTTCTCGTAGAGGAACTCGAAGGTGCCCGCGCCGCGGTAGCCGAGCTTGCGGCAAGCCTCCGCGCATTTCTCGCCGATGCGCTCGATGAGCTTCGGCTTCACGTGCGGCGCCGGCGCTTCCTCGATGATCTTCTGGTGGCGGCGCTGCATCGAGCAATCGCGCTCCCCCAGGTAGATCGCCTGCTTGTGCTCGTCGGCGAGCACCTGGATCTCGATGTGGCGCGGGTTCTCCAGGTATTTCTCGAGGTACACGACCGGGTTGTTGAAGGCGTTCTGCGCCTCGGCGCGCGTCATCGTGACGGCGTTGATGAGCGCCGCCTCCGTGTGCACCACGCGCATGCCGCGGCCGCCGCCGCCCCCGGCCGCCTTGATGATGACGGGATATCCGACCGCCGCGGCGAAGCGCCGGATCTCCTTGGGATCGTCGGGAAGCGGCCCGTCGGAGCCCGGCACGCACGGGATGCCGACCTTCTTCATCGCGGCCTTGGCCGCGATCTTGTCGCCCATCGTGCGGATCGACTCCGCCTTCGGGCCGATGAAGACGAAGCCCGAGTTCTCGACGCGCTCGGCGAAGTCCGCGTTCTCCGAAAGGAACCCGTAGCCGGGGTGGATCGCCTGGGCGTCGGTCACCTCGGCCGCGCTGATGATCGCCGGGATGTTGAGGTAGCTGTCGCGCGAAGCCGCCGGGCCGATGCACACGGACTCGTCGGCGAGCATCACGTACTTCGCGTCGGCATCCGCCTCGGAATGGATGGCCACCGTCTTGATGCCCATCTCGCGGCACGCGCGTTGTATGCGGAGCGCGATTTCCCCCCGGTTCGCAATGAGGATCTTCTCAAACATCGCGAAAGCTTCTCCAACGATCGCTCCCGCTCCCTTGGGAGAGGGTTGGGCAGAGGGTCATGAGCGCGCTATTCGATCAGGAACAGCGGTTGCCCATACTCCACCGGCTGCCCGTTCTCCACGAGGATCGCCTTGACCGTCCCGGCGACGTCCGACTCGATCTCGTTCAGCAGCTTCATGGCCTCGATGATGCAGAGGGTTTGTCCCTTGGTCACCGCCTGGCCGATCTCCACGAAGGCCGGGGCGCCGGGCGAGGGCGCGCGATAGAACGTTCCCACCATGGGCGACTTGAGCTTGTGCCCGGACGGTTCCTGCGCCTCGACGGGCGGCGCCGAGGGCGCCGGCACGGCCGCCAGGGCCGGACCGGCCGACATCGGCATCTGCATCGGGGCGGCGGCCATGAGCACCTGCGGCGATCCCGCCGCCTGGCGGCAGATGCGCACCTTCTCCTCGCCCTCGGTGATCTCGATCTCCCCGATGCCGGATTCCTGGACGAGGTCGATCAGCTTCTTCAGCTTGCGCAGGTCCATCGCGAGCTCCTCAATCCGCCCGGGCTGCGCCGATGGCACGCAGGGCGGCGTCCAGCGCGAGCTCGTAGCCGAAGGGGCCCAGCCCCACGATGACGCCGGCCGCCAGATCGGAAAAGTACGAGTGGTGGCGGAACGGTTCGCGGGAATGGACGTTCGACAAGTGCACCTCGATGAAGGGGATGTTCACGGCGGCGAGCGCGTCCCGAAGCGCGACGCTGGTGTGCGTGAACGCCGCAGGATTGATGACGATGAACGAAGTTCCGTCGGTTTTCGCCGCCTGGATGCGGTTCACGAGGTCGGCCTCCGAGTTGCTCTGGAAACTCTGGACCGCCACGCCCGCCTTGCGTCCGCGCTCGCCCAGCCGCTGGTCGATCGACGCGAGGGTCTGGGTGCCGTAATGCTCCGTTTCGCGGCCGCCCAGCAGGTTGAGGTTCGGCCCGTGCACCACCAGGATCGTAGGCATGACCAGCGAGTTTGCCGCAGTTCACCGAGCATTGTCCAGTTTCGGCGACATTCGCCGCGCCTGAGGCTATGGCGGGCATGAATCCCGCTTTGGAGCGAGCGCCAGCTAGCGCGCTCGAAGCCGTTCGCCGAAGATGAAGGACGTTCCCAGCGGGTTCACGGCGGCTCGAGGGCCAACGAGCGCAGCTGCGTGTCCAAGCGAGCTTCGGTGTAAATGCCCACTTGCTGGTCGACGACACGGCCTTCCGCGTCGAGGACGACGGTGAAAGGCAATACCGCGTCCCGATCGCCCAGGCGTCGCGCCCACGCCTCGGCATTCCGACCCGCGAGGAACACCGGGTACGACACGGGCACCTGCCGCAGGAAGCGCTCGACCGCGTGCGGGTCGTCGCCCGTCACGCCGACGAACTGGACGTCGCGCGCCTTCCAGCGGGATTGCAGCCGCGAGAAGCCGGGCATTTCCTCGCGACAGGGCGCGCACCAGGTGGCCCAGAAGTTGAGCACGACGAACTTCCCGCGGAATTCGGCGAGCGAGCGCGGCTTGCCGTCCACGTCGCGAAAGGCCATCGAATAAAGCGTGGCCGGCGCGAGCTCGACCGCCTCGACGCGCGGTGCAGGGCGGTTGAGGCGCCACAGCCCGGCGCCGGCGAGGACCGTGACGACGGCGACGAGCGCGAAAGTCCAGCGGGCGCTCACCGAGCCCCGACTACGCGCAGCTGCGGTCTCGTCATGCGACGCCGTCCGCCGGCGCGCGCACTTCCTCCTCGATCCATCGGAGGTATTCTGCGAGCCCGCGCTCGACCGGCCAGGCGACGATTTCCGGAACGGAATAGGGATGGCGCTCGCGGATGGCGCGCTCGAGCGCGGCGTAGCGATCGACGGTCGACTTCACGAGCACCGGATATTCGCTCGCGCGCTCGAGACGTCCTTCCCAGCGGTAGAACGAGGTCGCGGCGGGAAGAACGTTCACGCAGGCGGCCAGTCTCATCGACACGAGAGCCTGCGCGAGATTGAAAGCTGCGTCGGAGTCGGGTAGGTTGGTGAGGACGAAGATCGCAGCCATGACGGCGTCCGCCGGAAGGCGGCGAGGGACAGACGATTGGAACGGTGCTCGCGATGCGGCTGCTGCTGATTTCGATTCTACTGGGTTTCCCGCTGCTCGAAGCGCTGGTCCTGGTGCGCCTCAGCCAGACGCTGGGATGGTGGGTGCTCGCGTGGGTCGTGCTCTCCGCGTGCGCGGGCATGGCCTTGATCAAGGAGGCGCGCTTCACGCTCCTCGCGCAGCTCGCCGCCGGCCTCGCCGAGGGCGAATTCTCCATCACCGCGCTCAGCCACAGCGCGCGCACGGTGCTCGCCGGCCTGCTGCTGATCTTTCCCGGTGTCGTGTCCGACCTCATCGCGATCACTCTCCTGCTGCTGCCCGGTCCCCGCGTGGCGAAGGCGCCGCGCATCCGCCGCGCCGTCGGCGGCGCGTTGATCGAAGGCGAGTTCCGCCGCTCGCGCTGAGCCCGCCGCGCGAACCGGTGGGTTAGAATCGGCTCGGCCTCGCGCCCCCTCGCGAGGTGTTCGTTTTCCCAGCGCGCCCCAGGAAAGCCGTCGAATTGCCCCAACCCCCCGAGAATCCTCACGAGGTCCGGCTGGAACCGAGCGGCCACCGGTTCACCGTCGCCCCCGGCGAGACGATCCTCGAGGCGGCGCTGCGCCAGGGCATCGGGCTGCCCTATGGCTGCCGCAACGGCGCCTGCGGGGCGTGCAAGGGCATCCTCCAGTCCGGAACGCTCGAGTATGGCGAATACCAGGAGCGGGCCCTGCATCCGCACGAGAAGGCGGCGGGGAAGGCGCTCACTTGCTGCACGCGGCCGCTCGAGGACATCGTGTTCGAGGTGCGCGAGGTGTCGGGCGCGAAGGATCTCGCGATCCGCACGATGCCCGCGCGCGTGGAGAAAGTGGACAAGCCCGCCGAGGATGTGGCGATCCTCTCGCTCAAGCTTCCCGCGGGCGAGCGGCTGCAGTTCCTCGCCGGACAGTACATCGACATCCTGCTGAAGGACGGCAAGCGGCGCAGCTTCTCCATGGCGAACGCGCCGCACGACGACACGTTCCTGCAGCTGCACGTGCGCAAGTCGCCCGGTGGCGCGTTCTCCAACTACGTGTTCGAGCAGATGAAGGAGCGCGCGATCCTGCGCTTCGAGGGCCCGCTCGGGACGTTCTACCTGCGCGAGGATTCGGACAAGCCCATCGTGTTCGTCGCCGGCGGCACCGGCTTCGCGCCGATCAAGGCCATGGTCGAGCATTGCTTCCACGCGGGGATCGGTCGCCAGATGGTGCTCTACTGGGGGGTGCGTTCGCTCACCGACCTCTACATGCGCGAGCTCCCCGCGCGCTGGCAGCGGGAGCACTCCAATTTCACCTTCATTCCCGTGCTCTCCGACCCGCGGCCCGAGGACCACTGGACCGGGCGTACCGGCCTCGTGCACCAGGCGGTGCTCGACGACTTCGACGAGCTCTCGGGCTACGAGGTGTATGCATGCGGCGCTCCGGGAATGACGGACATCGCGCGCAAGACCTTCGTCGAGGAGCGCGCGCTTCCCGAGGACGAGTTCTACTGCGACGCCTTCACGCCCTCGGTCGATCCGCGCAACTGACGCGCCGCGGGAACCGATCCGGCGCCTGATCCCGGCGTCGTCGGAATGCGCCGCTAGACTTTCGCCGCCGCGTCGTCCCCGAGGGGTCGCGCAGCCGAGCCGCGCGCTTCCCGCTCGCGCAGCACCTTGCGCTGCACCTTGCCGGTGGTGGTCATCGGCAGCTCGTCGATGAACTCGATCTCGCGCGGCTGCTGGTAGGGCGCGAGGTGCTGCTTCACGTGCGCGCGGATCGAGTCCTTCAGCGTTTCGGAAGCCGCGTGGCCGGCCGCGAGCAGCACGAACGCCTTGATCAGGTTGCCGCGCGTCGGGTCGGGCGTCGGCACCACCGCGGCGTTCGCGACCGCCGGGTGCTTCACGAGGCAGTTCTCGATCTCGGAGGGACCGATGCGGTAGCCGGCGCTCTTGAAGACGTCGTCGGCGCGTCCCTGGTACCAGAGGTAGCCCTCCTCGTCCATCGCGGCCTCGTCGCCGGTGCGGCACCATTCGCCGCTGTATTTCTTCGCCGTGGCCTCGGGGTTTTCCCAGTAGCCGAGGAAGAACACGGGGTCCGGCGCGCCGTCGATCCAGGTGCGCGCGAGCGCGACGTCGCCCACCGTGCCGCGCGGCACCTCGCGGCCTTGCTCGTCGATCACGGCGATGCGATGGCCCGGATAGGGCCGGCCCATGGAGCCCGGGCGCACCGGCCAGAACCGGTGCGAGTTGCCCACGATGTAGTTCACCTCGGTCTGCCCGAAGATCTCGTTCGGCGTGACGCCGAGCTCGTCGCGTGCCCAATGGAAGACCGCGGGCCCCATCGCCTCGCCGCCGCTCATGAGCGAGCGCAACCGGATCGGGAACCGTGAGCGCGGCGAGGGGAACGCCTTCATCATCATCTTGAGCGCGGTCGGGACGAGGAACGTGTTGCGGATGCCGTAGCGCGCGAGGAGGTCGAAGGCGCGCTCCGGATCGAAGCGCCCGCGGAAGCCGAGGATCGGTCGACCGTGGTAGAGCGTCGGCATGAGCGCGTCCCAGAGGCCGCCGGTCCATGCCCAATCCGAAGGCGTCCAGAACACGTCGCCTTCCTGCGGGAACTCGTCGTGGGAATGCTCGAACCCCGGCAGGTTGCCGAGCAGCGCGCGATGCGGGAGCAGCGCGCCCTTGGGCGGTCCCGTCGTGCCGCTCGTGTAGATGATCGCCGCCGGGTCGTCGGGATGCGTCGCGGCGAGCGTGAATTCCGGGGATGCCCGTTGCAGCATCTCCTCCCACGCGTGCACCCCGGCTCCGCGTGCGCCGGCGACGCCGATCACGTTCGCGAGCCCGGGCAGGCGCTCGCGGATGGGCGCGAGGTTGGCGAGCGTCGCCGGATCGGCGATCGCCGCCTTCGCGCCGCTGTTGCGCAGCCGATACTCGAGCGCCTCGGGCCCGAACTGGAACGAGAGCGGCACCGCGATCGCGCCCATCTGGAAGCAGGCGATGTAGGCGGCGACCATCTCGGTGCGCTGGGGAAGCATCAGCGCCACGCGGTCGCCGCGCGCGACGGCGAGACCCGAGAGCGCGTTCGAGAGCCGGTTCGCCTGGGACGCGAGCTCGGCGAAGGTGAGCGTGCGCCGCTCCCCCGATTCGTCTTCCCAGCGCACGGCGACGCGGCCCGAATCGCAGGCCCACCGGCGGCAGGTCCAGTGCGCGATGTTGAAGTCCGCCGGCACCTGCCAGCGGAACGACTCGTAGCGCTCGCGGTACCGGTCCATCGCGATCTCCTAGCGCGCGAGCGCCGCTTCGATGTCGGCGAAGGTCTGCGCCACCTCGAACGTCTGCACCTCCATGCCGAGCTGCCGCGCGACCTGCGAGGCGGAGAAGATGCCGCGGATGCGCGTGCCGTTGTCCTCGGTGACCGTGAGGTGGCGGCGGCGCGCGGCCTTGAGCGTCGCCACCACGTGGCCGACGCGCATCTGCGCCACCTCCAGGAGCGAGAGCGCATCGAGCTGCGAGGCGGGCGTCATGATGTCGCGCACCTGCACCTCGGCGTGCGAGACGCCGCGCGCCTGCATGAACTGCATCGGCTTCACGCCGAGCAGGTCGGTCGCGGTGACCACGCCGGCGACGGCGCACTGCGGGTCGAGCACGAAGAGCAGCCGCACGCCGCGCCGGATCATCGCGGCGTGGGCGGCGTCGATCGGCTCCTCGGGCGTGGTGGTCGCGGCGCTCACCTCGCGCAGGTCGGTCATCACCGAGAACGCGGGGTCGTCGAGCGTCACGCGTCCCGGAGGGTTCGGGCTCGCGACGCGCGAGCCCGGCTTGATCGGAGATAGGGTGAGCGGTGCGTACGCGCGCATGGAAACCTCCTTCGAACGTCAGCCCGCCAGCTCGGCGCTGCGGCGGAAATGCTGCACGGCCTCCTGGGGCTTGCCGAGCTGCTCCATCAGCGCCGCGAGAGTCATGTGGCCGTCGTGCGTGGGCTCGAGCGCGAGGCTCGCCTCGATGTAGCTCTGCGCCTTGCCCCACAGGCCCTGCTTCATGCAGAGCTTGCCGAGCGCGAGGAGCAGCGCCGGATCGCGCGCGTGCACGCGCAGCCAGCGTTCCGCGCGCTCGATCTGCGGCAGCGCATCCGGTCCCGCGGACTCGCCGTACAGCGCGACCAGGCTCGGGTTCCATTCGCGCTCGAGCGCCTGCTCGACGATCGCGCGCGCCGCGGCGGGATTCGCGGCCGCGAGGTGGTAGCGCGCGGCGGTGGCCGCCACGGCCGCATCGACGCGCATGTCGGCCGGAAGCGTCTTCCAGTACGCCTCCAGCGCCGCGGCATCCTGCGACCTGCGGTTGAGGTTGCCCAGGTGAGCGGCGCGGCGCGCGGCCGTCGCCTCGTCGGGGCCGAGGCCGCCCAGCTTCACGAGAGAAGCGACCGTGGCGAGTACCTCGTCCCAGTTGCGCAGCGCCTGCTCGGCCTGCAGCTTGAGGCGCAGCAGCCGGAGGTTGCGCGAGTCGCGGGCGGAGAGGTCCTTCAGCACGCCGAGCGCTTCCTCGTGGCGGCCCTGCGACACGAGCAGGTCGGCGAGCGTCGTGAGCCGCGCCTGGTCCACGGCCGGCGCCGTGCCCTTCGCGTGGTCGAGGAACTGCTCGCGTTCGCTGAAGCGCCCGAGCTCGTGCGCGCTGCGCGCGGCGATGATGGCCGCGACGCCCTTGGTCTCCTCGCCGAGGAGCGCCTGCGCGGCGCTCTTCTCGGCCGACGCGTAGCGTCCCTGGAAGAAGGCGAGCAGCCCCTCGTTGAGCGCGTGGCGGTGCACCGCGCGCTCGCGTTCGGCGCGGTAGGCGCGCACGCGGCGCGGGATCGCGACCAGGGTGCCCACCAGGCGCGCGAGGAAATAGAACGCGAAGTAGCCCGCCACCACCAGGAACACGAAGAGGTTCACCGAGAGCTCGATGCGCCAGGGCGCCGACACGATGACCACGTAACCCGTCGAGCGCTCGGCGAGGAGGGCGATGCCCACGGCGAGCGCGGCGAGGACGAGGGACCAGAGCGCGAAGCGCATGGCTAGTGCTTCTCCCGGGCGGCGCGCGCGGAGCGGACCGCCGCGAGGCTCGCGTTGATGTCGGGCAGCGTGATCGAGACCGGCGTGTCGCCGAGCTGCTTGATGGTCGTGAGCGCGACGGTGGTCGTCTTCGCGTGCGGGTCGAAGTAGCGCGCGACCCACGCCTGCGTCGCGTGCATGTCCTCGCGGAACGAGGGCTCGTCCCGCGCGAGGAGCGCCACGCGCGCCGAGAGCAGGCGCAGCTTCAGGTTCTCGCGCAGGAAGTAGCTCTGCGCCGGGCTCAGGAGCGCGGTGTCGGTGCTCTCCATGTCGCGGATGCGCACGAGCCCCTTCATCTCGTCCCAGAAGTCGCGCGCGGCGCGCGAGAAGCCGCCGCGGTCCTCGACCGGCCGCCAGCGCGAGGCCGGGCGCGGCGGCGGCAGGTTCTCCGAGATCACCAGCGGGAGGCTATCCGCCTGGTTGATGAGCCCGTCGATCTTCACCGCGATGCCGACGGTGTCCACCTGCGGGACCGCCTTGAGGCGCTCCATGTCCGCGGCGATCGCGCGGCGCAGCGGCGTCGCGGCGAGCTTGTCGGCCTTCGCGAGGCGCTGGTCGGCGGCCTGCAGCGCGGCGAGCGCGGCGCGCACGTTTCCCGCGAGCTGCAATTGCTGGCTCGCGAGCACCAGCATCTGCTCGACGTCGGAGAGCACGCGATCGTCGGCGCTCCGCGCGAGGTCGCGGTACATCGTCTCGAGGGCCGTGCGCTGCTCCTGCGTGTCGGCGATGCGCGCTTCGAGCTCGCCGATGCGTGCCTGCGCCTCGCGCAGCGCCGCCTGGGTCTGCGCGAGCCCGGCCTGCGCGCGCGCGGTATCGGCGCCCAGCTCGGCGAGGCGCCCGCCCGCGCTGGTCTCCATCGAGCGCACGGCGAGCCGCGCCTCGATCGCGAGCCAGCCGATGGCGATCGCCGCGGCGATCGCGAGGAGCGCGAGCCCGCGCGCGGCGCGATCGCGCGGCCGTTCGCGGCCTTCGGAAGCGGGCGTGCTCATGGCATCACGCGCAGGCTGGCGAGCGCGTTCACCAGGCCCTCGGTCCCCGGCGAGGCGACGAGCACGCGCGCGAAGCGCCGCGCATCCGGGTGCGATGCGATCGCCGGATGCGGCACGACCAGCGTGCATTCCTCGATGAGCCCCTCGCCTCCCTCGCCCAGCATCGCCACGAAATTCTCGAGCGTCTCGGCGCTCAGCGCGTTCACCGCGTGCACCTCGCCGTGCTGCCACGCGTGCAGGAGCGGCGCGGGATCGGCGCTGGGACGCGCGCGGCGATAGCACTCGACGTACGCGACGTGCGCACCGTGCGACTCCAGTCCTTCGCGCAGGAATTCCCTGCCGCCTTCGCCGCGGAACACGATGATGTTCTCGCCTTTCACGGCACGCAGCTCCGGCAGCGCGAGCAGCGCCTCGCTGTCGTGCCGTTCGCGAGGTGAGATCACCGCCTCGAACCCGGAGTTCCGGAGCGCGGCCGCGGTCGCCTCGCCCACCGCCGCGACCCGGGCGCGCGGCGGCCACGGCCCGGCGCGGCGCGCGGCGGCGAGGCCGTGCTCCACGGCGTTCGCGCTGATGAAGATCGCGAGCGTGCAGTCGGCGAGGCGCCCGAGCGCTTCCAGCGAGCGTTGCGAGAGCGGCGCCGCCTCGATCGCGAGCGAGGGGAAGACGAACGCGCGCGCGCCTTCCTCGGCGAGCGCCGCGGCGAGCGCTTCGGCGGCCGGTCGCGGCCGCGTGACGATCACGCCGAGGCCGTCCAGGCGACCGGAGCTCATGCGCTGCGCCGTGCGAGGAGGTCGAGGATCTCGCGCCCCCCGCCATCGAGCAGCCGGCGGCCGAGCGACGTGCCGAGCGACTCGGCCTCGCCCGCCGGGCCCTCGATGCGATCGCGCACGCAGCGCGTGCCGTCGGGCAGGCCGATGAATCCCTCCAGCGCGAGCGAGCCGCCGTGGGCATGCGCGAGGCCGCCGAGCGGCACCTCGCAGCTGCCCTCGACGACGAGGCCGAGCGCGCGCTCGGCGCGCGCCGCGCTGGCGGTCTGCGCATCCTCGAAGGGTGCGAGCAGCGCGGCGATGTCGGCGCGGTCGCGCCGATATTCGACCGCGAGGATGCCCTGGCCGATGGCGGGCAGCGCGAGCGCCTCCGGAAGCGTCGCGCGGATGCGCGACTCGAGGCCGAGGCGGCGCAGCCCCGCCGCGGCGAGGATGATCGCGTCGTACTCGCCGGCGTCGAGCTTGGCGAGGCGCGTGTTCACGTTGCCGCGCAGCGGCCGGAAGCGAAGCCTCGGGAAGGCGTGGCGCAGCTGGCTCTCGCGCCGCAGGCTCGAGGTGCCGACGAGCGCGCCCGCGGGCATCGAATCGAGCGCGGCATGCCTGGCGCAGACGAAGGCATCGTGCGGATCCTCGCGCCGGCCGAAGGTCGCGAGCGCGAACTGCGCCGGGATCACCATCGGCACGTCCTTGAGCGAATGCACCGCGATGTCGGCGCGGCCTTCGTCGAGCGCGACCTCGAGCTCCTTCACGAAGAGCCCCTTGCCGCCGACCTTAGCGAGCGGCCGGTCGAGGACGCGATCGCCCCTGGTCGTCATGCCCACCGCCTCCACCGCGAGGCGCGGATGGCGGGTGCGGAGCGCTTCTCCGACCATTTCCGTCTGGCGCATCGCGAGGCGGCTTTCCCGCGTGGCGATGCGGATACTGGCGGGGATCTGTGGCATGGAACCGATAATCGTACTACGGACCCCGCCGATGCTGCGGTGCGGTAAGATCGAACGTTTCCTCCGCGCACCGCGGAAGTCCTCCCATGACCGCCGCGCGCCTGCGCGAGATTCCGTACAACTACACGTCGTTCTCCGATCGCGAGATCGCGATCCGCCTGCTCGGTCCGCCAGGCTGGGCCGCGCTCGAGGAGCTGCGCGACCAGCGCCGCACCGGCCGCTCGGCGCGCATGCTCTACGAGGTGCTGGGCGACATCTGGGTGGTGCGGCGCAATCCCTACCTGCAGGACGACCTGCTCGACAACCCCGGGCGCCTGCGCCTCCTCGTCGAGGCGATGCGCCATCGGCTGCGCGAGATCGGGAAGCGCCGCGCGCCCGACGCGCCCTCGGACGACCGCGTGGCCGAGCTCATTCGCCTCGCCCGCGGCGCGGTCGACGCGTTCGAGGCGGAGTTCGCCGAGACGCGCGAGCTGCGCCGGCGCACGCTGCGCCGCCTGCGCAGCATCACCCGGCGCGACAACGTCTTCTTCGACGGCCTCGCCCGCGTCTCCCACGTGACCGATGCCACCGACTGGCGCGTCGAGTACCCGTTCGTGGTCGTCTGCCCCGACGGCGAGGAGGAATGCGCGCCGCTGGTGCGTGCGCTGGTGGAGCTGGGGTTCACCATCATCCCGCGCGGCGGCGGCACCGGCTATACCGGCGGCGCGGTCCCGCTCGAGCGCATGAGCGCGGTCATCAACACCGAGAAGCTCGAGTCGCTCGGCGCCGTCGAGCGCGTCGTGCTGCCCGGCCTCGAGGGCCCGGTCCCGGTGATCCGCTGCGGCGCGGGCGTGGTCACCAAGCGCGTGATGGAGGCGGCCGAAGCCGAGGGGCTCGTGTTCGCGGTCGATCCCACCTCCGCCGATGCGTCGTGCATCGGCGGCAACGTGGCGATGAACGCGGGCGGCAAGAAGGCGGTGCTGTGGGGAACGGCGCTCGACAACCTCGCGGCCTGGCGCATGGTGTCGCCCTCGGGCGACTGGCTCGAGGTGGAGCGCGTCGGCCACAACCTCGGCAAGATCCACGAGGTGGCGCTCGCCCGCTTCCGCATCCGCACCTTCGAGGCCGACGGGCGCACCGTGAAGGGCGAGGAGACGCTCGAGGTCGAGGGCCGGCGCGTGCGCAAGGCAGGCCTCGGCAAGGACGTCACCGACAAGTTCCTCGGCGGCTTGCCGGGCGTGCAGAAGGAAGGCTGCGACGGGCTGATCACCTCGGCCACCTTCGTGCTGCACCGCATGCCGGCGCACACGCGCACCTTCTGCCTCGAGTTCTTCGGCGACGTGAAGCGTGCGGTGCCGGCGATCGTCGAGGTGAAGAACTCGCTCATCGCCGATCCGGCCGTGAGCCTCGCCGGGCTCGAGCACCTCGACGAGCGCTACGTGAAGGCCGTGGGCTACGCGACCAAGGCGAGGAGCCGCGGGCGCCCGCGCATGATCCTGCTGGGCGACGTCGTCGGCGACGACGAGGTCGCGGTGGCCGAGGCCGCCTCGCGCGTGGTGCGCATCGCCAATGCCCGCGACGGCGAAGGCTTCGTCGCGGCGAGCCCGGAGGCGAGGAAGCGCTTCTGGCTCGACCGCGCGCGCACGGCCGCGATCTCCAAGCACACCAACGCGTTCAAGATCAACGAGGACGTGGTGATCCCGCTCGAGCGCCTGGGCGACTACACCGACGGCATCGAGCGCATCAACATCGAGCTTTCCATCGGCAACAAGCTGAAGCTCCTCGCCGCGCTCGCCGACTACTTGCAGGGCGACCTCCCGGTCGCCGGCGACGAGGAGAAGCTCGACAAGGCGGAGCTCTTCGGCGACCGCGTCGCGCAGGCGCTCGAGCACCTCGAGGAGACGCGCTCGCGCTGGTCCGGCTACCTCGCGCGCATCGACGACCCGGCGACGTTCGCGCAGCTGCAGACGCGGCGCGTGCGCGTCTCGTGGAAGCGCGAGGTGCTCGAGCGGCTGCGCGAGATCTTCGAGGGCCGCGCGTTCGCGCCGGTGCTCGCGGGCGCCGAGGCGGTGCACGCGCGGGTGCTGCGCTCGCGCGTCTTCGTGGCGCTGCACATGCACGCGGGCGACGGCAACGTGCACACCAACATCCCGGTGAACTCCGACGACTACGCGATGCTCGCCGAGGCGAACCGGGCGGTCGCGCGCATCATGCGCTTCGCGAAGAGCCTGGGCGGCGTGGTCTCCGGCGAGCACGGCATCGGCATCACCAAGATCGAGTACCTGGAGCCGTCCGAAATCGAGGCGTTCGCCGCGTACAAGCGGCGCGTGGATCCGGACGGCCGCTTCAACCGCGGCAAGCTCGCGCGCGGCGCCGACCTCTCGAACGCGTATACGCCCTCCTTCGCGCTGATCGGCCACGAGTCGCTGATCCTCGAGCAGAACGACATCGGCGCCATCGCCGACTCGTTCAAGGACTGCCTGCGCTGCGGCAAGTGCAAGCCGGTGTGCGCCACGCACGTGCCGCGCGCGAACCTGCTCTACAGCCCGCGCAACAAGATCCTCGCCGCCTCGCTCCTCACCGAGGCGTTCCTCTACGAGGAGCAGACGCGCCGCGGCGTGAGCATCCGCCACTTCGAGGAATACGGCGACGTCGCGGACCACTGCACCGTGTGCCACAAGTGCGTGTCGCCCTGCCCCGTGGACATCGACTTCGGCGACGTCTCGGTCGCGATGAGGAACCTCCTCGCGCGGCTTCGCAAGCGCCGCTTCAATCTCGGCACGTGGGCGTCGCTGCAATTCCTCAACGCGACGGATCCGGCGCGCGTGAAGCTCATCAAGACCGGGCTGGTGGACATCGGCTATCGCGCGCAGCGCATGGCGAACAAGCTGTGGGGACGGCTTCCCATCGTGCGGAATCAGGTGCGCCGACCGCCGGAGACGCATGGCCGGCCGCCGATCCGCTCGCAGGTGATCCATTTCATCAACAAGCCGATGCCCGGCGGCCTGCCGAAGAAGACGGCGCGCGCGCTCCTCGACCTGGAGGACCCGGCCATCGTGCCGATCATCCGCGACCCGGCCAGGGTGAGCGAGGAGTCGGACGCGGTCTTCTACTTCCCGGGCTGCGGCTCGGAGCGGCTGTTCGGCCAGGTGGGGCTCGCCACGCAGGCGCTCCTCTACCACGTCGGCAGCCAGTGCGTGCTGCCGCCCGGCTACCTCTGCTGCGGCTATCCGCAGACCTCGGCCGGGCGCGCCGACAAGGGCGAGGAGATCACGATCAAGAACCGCGTGCTCTTCCACCGCGTCGCCAACACGCTCAACTACCTCGACATCAAGACGGTCGTGGTGTCGTGCGGCACCTGCATGGACCAGCTCCAGAAGTACGAATTCGACCGCATCTTCCCGGGCTGCCGCCTGCTCGACATCCACGAGTACCTGATGGAGAAGGGCGTGAAGCTCGACGGCGTCGAGGGCGTGCGCTACATGTACCACGACCCCTGCCATACGCCGATGAAGACGCACAAGCCGCTTGCCGTGGTGAACCGGCTGATGGGGCAGGAAGTGCGCCTGAACGAGCGCTGCTGCGGCGAGTCGGGCACCTTCGCGGCGACGCGGCCGGACATCGCGACGCAGGTGCGCTTCCGCAAGGAAGCCGAGATGCGCCAGGGAGCGCAGGCCGTGCGCGCGGACGGATTCGAAGGCGAGGTGAAGGTGTTGACCTCGTGTCCCTCGTGCCTCCAGGGGCTGCAACGCTTCGACGACGATGCCGGAACTTCCGCGGACTACATCGTGGTCGAGATGGCGCGCCACCTGCTCGGCGGCACCTGGATGCAGGATTTCGTCGAGCGCGCGCGCCGCGGCGGGATCGAGCGCGTGCTCCTCTGATCCGCCGCGGCCCGGTTGCGCGGGCCGCGGCGCTTCTCCAGAATCTTTTCCCGGGAGGGGAATCGCAGCAACCATGAGCCCTTCGCATCGCGTTTCGTGCGCCCTCGCCGTGCTCGCGCTCGCCGCCGGCTGCGCTTCCGGGATCGCGCCGCGCGCGACGGCGCCGCTCGTCGCGCCCTCTGCCGCGGGCTATCCGATGGACGCCTCGTCGCTCGCGGGCGACGAGGACGAGGATGCGGACGCCGCGGGGGAGCGCGGCACGCCGATCTCCATCCGCTACAACCTCGAGACCGAAGCCGACGAGCACGGGCCGCCGCGCGTGTGGCAGCTGCTGCGCGCGCAGGAGCAGCGCAAGGCGCTCGTCGCGGCCGCACCCGCGATGCACGAGAAATCGGCGGGGTTGCAGCCGGCGCAATGGCAGGCGCTGGGTCCCTCGAACGTCGGCGGGCGCGTGCGCTCGCTCGCGTTCGATCCGCGCGATCCGTCGCGGCTCCTCGCCGGCACCGCTTCCGGCGGGCTGTGGATCTCGCCCGACGGCGGCTCCACGTGGAGCCCGAACAACGACTTCCTGCCCAACCTTTCGATCTCCGCGATCGTGTTCGACCCGTCCAACGCCGCCATCGTCTACGCCGGCACCGGGGAGGCGAGCGCGGGGCTGGTCGGCGTCGGTGTGTTCAAGTCGACCGACGGCGGCAACACGTGGCGCTACCTCGCCGCGACCAATCCGGACGCGAACCTCGACTGGCGCTTCGTGAACCGGCTCGCGATCGACCCCTCGAGCCCGCAGGTGCTGCTCGCGGGCGTCACCAACGACAACCTCACGAGCGGCGCCATCTACCGCTCGACGGATGGCGGCGCTTCGTGGACGCGCGTCTCCACCGCGAAGGCGCTCGACCTCGCGTTCGATCCGGCGCATCCGGACAACGCCGTCGCTGGCCTGGACGACGGCACCATCGCCTCCTCGCGCGACGCGGGCGTCACCTGGACGCGCAGCGCGCCGCTCGTCGCCGCGCCCTCGGGCCGCGGCAGCACCGCGCGCGCCGAGATCGCGTTCGCCCGTGCGCAGGCGGGCCTCGTGTACGCCTCGGTCGACAACGACAAGGGCGAGGTGTGGAGCTCGAAGGACTCCGGCGCCACCTGGCAGCTCCTGAGCAATCCCGGGCACCTCGGCGACCAGGGCGACTACGACAACGCCATCTGGGTGGATCCGACCGACGCTTCGCACGTCATCGTCGCCGGGCTCGACGTATATGAATCGCGCGACGGCGGCGCCACCTTCGCGAAGGTGAGCGACTGGCGCCGCGCGCCGGCCTCGCCGCACGCGGACCACCACGCGCTCGTCTCGCCGCCCGATTTCGGCCCGTCGGATCCGGCGCTCTACGACGGCAACGACGGCGGCGTGTACAAGGCGGCCAACGTGTACGCGATCTCCGGCGGCCAGACCGGAGCCGGCTGGGCCGACATGGACAACGGCCTCGCGGTGACGCAGTTCTACAGCGGTGCCGGCGCCACGGCGGCGGGCGGGCGCATCGTCGGCGGCACGCAGGACAACGGCACGCTGGTTCTCTACAACGGCGCCTGGCGCGTCTATCGCGGCGGCGACGGCGGGTTCGTCGCGGTCGACCCGGCCTCCGACCTCACGCTCTACGGCGAGTACGTATACCTCGCGCTCCATCGCACGCTGAACGGCGGCTCGAGCTCGGATTACTTCTGCACCGGCATCGTCGACGGACTGCCGCCCGACGATACCGGCAACGCCTATTGCGGCTCCGGGGCCACCAAGCAGGCGAATTTCATCGCCCCGTTCGTGCTCGACCCGAACAATGCCAACCGCATGCTCGCCGGCGGCAACTCGCTGTGGCAGACCAGCAACGCGAAGGGAGCGCCGGGCTGGCAGGCGATCAAGCCGCCCACCGTGCTGGTGAAGGAAAACTACATCAACGCGATCGCGGTCCAGCCGGGCAACGGCAACGTCGTTTGGGTCGGCCACAACGACGGCGAGGTGTACCGCAGCGGCAACGCGCTCGCCGCGGTGCCGCAATGGACGCGCATGGGCGCCGGAGTCCTCCCGGCACGGCGCGTGCAGCGCATCACGATCGATCCGGCGAACCCGGGCCGCGTGATCGTCGCCTTCACCGGCTTCGTCCCCAACGACCTGTGGCAGACGACGGACGGCGGCGCGACGTGGCGGTCGATCACCGGCAACCTGCCCAGCGCGCCGGTGTTCGACGTGAAGATCCATCCACACGATCCGGCGTGGCTCTATGCCGCCACCTCGGTCGGCGTGTTCGCGAGCCAGGACGGCGGCGCCACCTGGTCCACCACCAACGAAGGGCCGGCGAACATCCGCGTGCGCGAGCTCTTCTGGATCGACGACAACACGCTCGGTGCGGCGACCTACGGCCGCGGGATGTACGAGATGGCGTTGGCGAGCGGCACCCTCGCGAGCTACCAGGACCTGTGGTGGGCCGGCAGCGCCGAGAACGGCTGGGGCATGAGCATCACCCAGCACGGCTCGATGATCTTCGCCGCGATGTACATCTACGACGACGCCGGGAAGCCCACCTGGGTGGTGATGCCGGGCGGATCCTGGAATGCGGCGTCGACCGATTTCACCGGCGCCCTCTACGCCCCGAAGGGAACCTGGTTCGGCGCCTACGATGCGAGCCGCCTCGCCGCCGGCGCCCCGGTCGGCTCGGCGACGCTGCACTTCACGAGCCTCGGCACGGCGACGCTCACCTACACCATCGACGGCATCGCGGGCTCCAGGTCGATCGTGCGGCAACCGTTCGGCGTCGCCGATTCGACGCCCGTCGCCTCCTACGGCGACCTGTGGTGGGGCGGCGACTCGCAGAACGGCTGGGGCGTCGCGATCAACCAGCAATACCGGACGCTCTTCTGCGTCTGGTACACGTACGACACGAACGGCGCGCCGGCGTGGTTCGTGGTGCCCGGCGGCCAATGGACGAACGCGAGCACGTTCACCGGCACGGCGTATCGAACCGCCGGCTCGCCCTGGCTCGGGCACGTCTACGATCCCTCCGCGTTGCGGTCGAGCGCCGCGGGAAGCGTCACGTTTTCCTTCACGGACCTGAACCACGCCGTGATGACGTACACGATCGACGGTGTCACGCAGTCGAAGCCGATCACGAGGCAGCCGTTTTGAGCGCGCCCTGCGCGTTTTGCGACGCGCCGGGCGGCGCGATCCTCTGGCAGAATGACCTGTGCCGGGTGGTGCAGGCCGATGAGCCGGGCTACCCGGGCTTCTGCCGGGTGATCGTCGCGCGCCACGTGCGCGAGAGCACCGACCTCGATCCGGCGGAACGAGCGCGGCTCGTGGCGGTGGTCTTCGCCGTGGAGGAAGCGGTGCGCGAAGCGATGCGGCCCGACAAGATGAACGTCGCGAGCCTCGGCAACATGGTGCCGCACGTGCATTGGCACGTGATCCCGCGCTTCGCGGACGATCCGCATTTCCCGTCTCCCGTGTGGTGCGCGCCGCGCCGCGAGCTCGCCGTGCCGCCGGAGCGCGCCGCGCGCGCCGCGCGCCTCGGCGATGCGGTGCGCACGCGCCTCGAGCGCATCCGGCCATGACGAGCGCCGCCGGCCCGCAGGACGAAGGCGTCAGCTTCTCCGAGGCGCGCGGCTGCAGGGAGTGGCTCAATGCGCTGCCGCTCACCAACATCCCGCAGGCGCAAACGCTGGTGCTCCAGCTCGCCCGCTCGCTCAACGCCGCGCCGTTCGCGCCGCTCGAGCGGCTGAAATGCATGGAGCTGCTGCGCGAGAAGGTGGCCTTCCTGCAGGGCGAGCAGCGCTCGCGCTATTTCGGCAAGTCCCTTCCGCTCTCGCCGAACGACAGCGCCGCGTGGTCCAACGGAGCCGCGCTCCTCGCGGCGATCGAGGAGGGCTACCGCCGCTGCCTCGAGGACGCCGCCGGGGAGCTCGCCCCGCATCGCGCGCTCATCGTGCAGCGCGTGATCCGCTACATCGGCGGGCTGATGCTGTTCCACGCGATCGTGTACCGGCGTTTCGATCCGGCCATCTGGCAGCGGCTGCACGCGCAGTACCTGGATGCCGAATCGTCCGGCGTCGCGGCCGAACGCGTGAAGGACTCGCTCGAGGGCGACGGCGAGGGGCTCTCGAGCGTCGAGGAGGCCTACGTCCAGGTGGTGCTGCTGCAGGCGGCCTATCTCCCGGAGATGACCGGCGCGCAGATCGACTTCGCCGAGGCGCTCCTCAAGCAATGGCTGCGCAAGGTGCGGCTCGCGCCCCCGTCTTCGCCGCCCGCGGCCGACCCGCTGCCGCTCGTGGCCGACCTCGCCTCGTCCATCGGCGCGCGGCCGCTCGCGCGCGCCGAGCTCAAGCCGCACCATCGCATCTTCGACGTGGAGGAGCTCTCGAAGAGCCTGCGCCGGCGCATCCATGCGCTGCAATCGGACGAGGATCCGGCGAAGCTCGGGCTTCCGCCCCAGGCCGCGGGCCTCGATCTTTCCGGGCAGCTCAAGCGCCTGCACAAGCTCTGGTGCGAGGGCGCGCCGCCGCGGCCGCCCGGGAAGCCCTCCGAGCTCAAGAACGCGGGCGTCGTCTTCACGATCCCGGAGATCCATTTCTTCGCGAGCGGCGGCAAGCTCTTCGAGCAGCCCGGCAGGAGCCGCGAGCTCACCTCGCAGGAGAAGCAGGACATCGAGGTGTTCGGCCGCATCACCGAGCGCACGCAGAACCGCATGCAGGCCGATCGCAACTACACCGCGGAGACCTGGGCGGTGGTGGACGAGATGCCCGGCTCATGGCGCCTGCAGCGCCCGCAGACCGCTTCCAAGGGCGTGGCGATCGGCCGCATCGTCGGCGTGCGGCTGGGCGAGCGCGGCGGCGCGTTCTTCGTCGGCGTCGTGCGCGCGCTGGCGCAGGAAACCGACGGACGCATCGTCGCGACCATCGCGCTCTTCCCCGGGAAGCCCGAGGCGATCGCCGTGCGCGCCGGGGATGCACGCAACCGGACGTCGGCGCAATGGACGCAGGGATTCCGCCTGCCCGCGCTCGAACGCCTGCAGATCCCGGCTTCGCTGATCGTCGGAGGGTCGATCGCGCTGCGCGGCCGCGGCATCGAGGTCTGGGAGGACGGCGCGCCGAAGGAATCGACCGTCTACGAGGTGCTCGAGCACGGCGCGGACTTCGACCGTGTGAGCATGTTCTAGCCGCGCCTCAGGCGCCCAGCACGTCCATCAGCTCGCGCGCCGCGTCGCTGCCGGTCTGCTGCGCGATCTCCACGATGCACGTCGGGCTGGTCACGTTGATCTCGGTGAGCCGCTCGCCGATCACGTCGAGGCCGGCGAAGACGATGCCCGCCTTCGCGAGCTCCGCACCGACCGCCTCGCCGATCTCGCGGTCGCGCGCGGTGAGCGCGCGCGCGACGCCGGTGCCGCCCGCCGCGAGGTTGCCGCGCGTCTCGCCGCTCTTCGGAATGCGCGCGAGGCAATGGGGAAAGGGCTTGCCGCCGATGACCAGCACCCGCTTGTCGCCGGCGACGATCTCGGGCACGTAGCCCTGCGCCATCACCGTGCGCCGCCCGAAGTCGGTGATGGTCTCGACGATCACGTTGCGGTTGGGGTCGGCGGCGCCGACGCGGAAGATCATCGCGCCGCCCATCCCGTCGAGCTTCTTCACGACGCAGTCGCGATGCTCGTCGATGAAGCCCTGCACGCGCGCCATGTCGGCGGAGACGAGCGTCGGCGGCGCGAGGCCCGGGAAGCGCAGGATCGCGAGCTTCTCGTTCCAGTCGCGCAACGCCCGCGGATCGTTCACGACGCGGGTTCCCTCGGCCTGCGCGCGCTCGAGGAGCAGCGTCGCGTAGTAGTACTCCTGGTCGAAGGGCGGGTCCTTCCTCATCATCACGAGGTCGAACGCGGCGAGCCGCTCGTCCTTCACCTCGGCCACGCGATGCCAGGGGTGGTCTTCTTCGTGCACCGAGAGCCGCGCGACCGGCGCCATCACCGCGGCATCGCTCACATACATCGCGGCGGCCTCGAACGCGTGCAGCTGGTGGCCGCGGCGCGCGGCCTCGCGCATCATCGCGATCGAGGAATCCTTGTACGGCTTCAGCGCGTCGAGGGGATCGACGACGAACGCGATCCTCATTCGTTCGCGGCGCGCGCCTGCGGGGCGTTGGCGGAGGCGACCAGCTCCTCGATCTCGATCGCGGCGGCGAGCGCGGCGAGGCGCGCGACCACGCCGTAGGTGTAGAAGCGGTTGGGCGGGTCGCCGGGCTTGCCGCCGCAGTCGGGCGTGTGGCAATCGGTCTCGAACGCGAGCGGCGCGTACTGCGCGCCGGGCGAGTTGAGGTTCTCGTCGGTGCCGCGCCCGGTGTGCACGCGGTAGAAGCCGCCCACCACGAACTGGTCCATCATGTAGACGACGGGCTCGGCCACCGCGCCATCCACGCTCTCGAAGGTGTAGACGCCTTCCTGGATGATCACCTCGTGCACCGGCTGGCCTTCCTTGATCACCGCCATCTTGTTGCGCGTCTTTCGGTTGAGGTTCCGCACGTCGGCGGGGCTCTTCACCGTCATGATGCCCATGCCGTAGGTGCCCGCGTCCGCCTTCACGATCGCGAACGGCGGCTCGGAGATGCCGTACTTCGCGTACTTCTCGCGCACCTCGTCCAGCACGTACTCGACGTTCGCCGCGAGGCAGTCCTCGCCTTCCTGCTCGGCGAAGTTCACCTTGCCGCACTGGCTGAAGTACGGATCGATGAGCCACGGGTCGATCGCGACCCGCTTCGCGAAATCCTCCGCGACGCGGTCGTACACGTGGAAGTGGTGCGACTTGCGCCGCGTGGACCATCCGGCGACCACCGGCGGAACGACCGGCTGCTCGATGCCCACGAGGAGCTGCGGGATGCCGGCGGAAAGGTCGTTGTTGAGCAGCACCGCGCACGCGTCGAAGTCCGCCACGCCGACGCGGTTGCCATGGCGCTCGAGCGGCTCCAGGCGCAGCGTCTCGCCGGCGGAGGTCTGCACGTCCATCGGCGCCTTCATTTCCGGGATGAGGCTCCCGATGCGCACCGCGTATCCCGCTCCCTCGAGGATGCGCTTGAGCACCGCCACGTTCTGCAGGTAGTGCAGGTTGCGGGTGTGGTTCTCGGGAACGATGAGGAAGCCGCGCGCGTCGGGACAGATGCGCTGCGCCGCGGACATCGCCGCGTGCACGCACAGCGGCAGGAAATCCGGGTTGAGGTTGTTGAAGCCGCCGGGGAAAAGGTTCGTGTCCACGGGGGCGAGTTTGAAGCCGCTGTTCCTCAGGTCGCACGACGCGTAGAACGGCACCTGGTGCTCCGACCATTGCGCGCGGAACCAGCCCTCGATCTCGGGGCGCTTGTCGAGGACGATGCGCTCCAGGTCGTGCAGGGGACCGGTGAGGGACGTGGTGAGGTGCGGAACCATGGTCGTGGGCCTTCGAGGGAAGATTTCCCGCGGCGACGCCCGAGCGGGCCGGACGGTCAGTTTACACGGTCGCCAATGCTAAGATGCAACGCTTGCCCGCACGCCTCCACCCCATGCCCGCCCTGAACGCGATCGGTCCGACCGTTCTGCTGCTCATCGGCTCGAACCTCTTCATGACGTTCGCCTGGTACGGGCACCTGAAGGAGCTGGGCGCGCGCCCGTGGTACGTCGCCGCGATCGTGAGCTGGGGCGTCGCCTTCTTCGAATACCTGCTGCAGGTCCCCGCCAACCGCCTGGGCTTCAGCGCCGGCATCACCCTGCCCGAGCTCAAGATCGTGCAGGAGGTGATCACGCTCACCGTGTTCGTGCCGTTCGCCATGCTCTACATGCACCAGGCGATCCGCTGGAACTACGCCTGGGCGGCGCTCTGCATGGTGGGCGCGGTGTATTTCATTTTCAAAGGATGAGTGGATCCTCGCCTGCGCGGGGATGACGACGAGAATGCACCTGCACATCCTCGGCATCTGCGGAACTTTCATGGGCGGGCTCGCGAAGATCGCGCGCGAGCTCGGCCATCGCGTGACCGGCTGCGACGCGCAGGTCTATCCGCCGATGAGCGAGCAGCTCCGCGCGCTCGGCATCGAGCTGCACGAAGGCTACGACGCGGCGCAGCTCGAGCGCTACCGCGCCGACCTCTACGTGGTCGGCAACGCGATGACGCGCGGCAAGCCCGTCGTGGAGGCGCTGCTCGACGCGGGCCTGCCGTACGTGTCCGGCCCGCAATGGCTCGCCGACAACGTGCTTCCCGGCAAATGGGTGCTCGCGGTGGCGGGCACGCACGGCAAGAGCACGACCTCCTCGATGCTCGCGTGGATCCTCGAGGACGCGGGGCTCGCGCCCGGATACCTCGTGGGCGGCATCCCGGTGAACTTCGGCGTGTCGGCGCGCGCGACGGATTCCGCTTTCTTCGTGATCGAGGCCGACGAATACGACACGGCGTTCTTCGACAAGCGCTCCAAGTTCGTCTGGTACCGCCCGCGCACCGCGGTGCTCGGCAACCTCGAGTACGACCACGCGGACATCTTTCCCGACCTCGCGGCGATCGAGACGCAGTTCCACCATCTGGTGCGCATCGTGCCCTCCGGGGGGCGGATCGTCGCGGGCGAGGGCGAGGCGCTCGACCGCGTGCTCGCGCGCGGCGCCTGGACGCCGGTCGAGCGGTTCGGCGCCGATTCGGCCTGGCGCGTGGGCGAGGTGCGTCGGGACGGCTCCTTCCAGGTGGTCCTCGAGGGCATCGTGCAGGGCGTCGTGCGCTGGGAGCTCATGGGCGCGCACAACCGGCTCAACGCGCTCGCGGCGCTCGCGGCCGCCCGCCATGCGGGCGTGCCGGTCGCCGCCGGGATCGCGGCGCTGGCGCGCTTCCAGGGTGTCAAGCGGCGCATGGAGCTGCGCGGGTCGGTGGGCGGCGTGCGCGTCTACGACGACTTCGCGCACCATCCCACCGCCTTCGAGACCACCATCGCGGGGCTGCGCGCGGCCGCGCCCGAGGGCCGCGTCGTCGCCGTCTTCGAGCCGCGCTCGAACACGATGAAACTCGGCACCATGCAGGACCGCCTCGCCGGGAGCCTTGCGGGCGCGGACCTCGTGTACTGCTACGCGCACGACCTCGGCTGGGATCCGGCGCGCGCCCTCGCGCCGCTCGGCACGCGGGCCTCGATCCACCAGGAGATCGGCGCGCTGGTCGAGGCGCTCGCGCGCGAGCTGCGCCCGGGCGACCGGGTGCTCGTGATGTCGAACGGCGCGTTCGGCGGCGTGCACGAGCGCCTGCTCGATCGCCTCGCACCGCGCGCCCGGTCCGCCGCCGCCGACTGAGCCATGGCCTCCTACGCGTTCCGCATCCTCAACGTGTTCGCCCGCGAAGGGCGCCTCAGCGGAAATCCGCTTTGCGTGTTCGAGGACGCGCAGGGTCTCGACGATGCCACGCTGCAGGCGCTCGCGCGCCAGTTCAACCTTTCCGAGACCACCTTCATCCTGCCGTCGGCCAGGGCCACCGCGCGCGTGCGCATCTTCACCCCGAGCTACGAGATGCCGTTCGCGGGCCATCCCACGCTCGGGACGGCGCACGTGGTGCGCGCGCTGAAGGGCGGCGACTCGATCACGCTCGAGATGAAGGCGGGCGTCATCCCGGTCGAGGCGCGCGGCGACCTGTGGACGCTCGGCGCGAACCGCCCGCGCTCGCGCGAGGTCGCGCAATCGCGTGCGGATCTCGCGGCGATGCTGGGCCTGGAGGAACCGGATCTCGCCGATCGGCCGCTTTGGGTGAACGCGGGCAAGGAGCAACTCATGGTTCCCGTGCGCGGCGGGGAGGCCGCGCGCCGCGCGCGGCCGCGCGCCGACGCGTTCTCGCGCCTGCAGAGCGAGGATGGCCAGAGCATGGCGTACGTGTTCGCCGATGCGGGCGACGCCGCGGGCACGGTGGAGTCGCGCTTCTTCTTCCCGAGCGGCGCCGCGATCCTCGAGGATCCCGCGACCGGCTCCGCGTGCGCGAACCTCGGCGGCTGGTTCTGCGTGACGCGGCCCGGCGCGCGCATCGAGCGCGTGGTCTCGCAGGGCGAGCAGGTGCATCGTCCCTCGACGCTGCGCCTTTCGGTGCGCGACGCGTCGATCTTCGTCGGCGGGCGCGTGGTCGAGCTCGGCCGCGGCACGCTGGAGCCCTGAAGCCGGCTTCGAAGCGCATGGCCGCCGTTCCTTCCGCCCGCAAGGCGATCGTCTACCTGCACGGGTTTATCAGCTCGCCGCGCTCGCGCAAGGCGACGATGCTCGGCGACTACGTGGCGAACTGCGTCTCGGGCATCGACTACGTGGTGCCGGAGCTGCATCACCGGCCCGCCCGCGCCATCGAGCAGGCGCATGCCGCGTGCGCCGGGCGCGCCGCCGCGGATCTCACGCTGGTCGGAAGCTCGCTCGGCGGGTTCTACGCGACGGTGATGGCGCAACGGCTCGGCTGCCGCGCGGCCCTCCTCAATCCCGCCGTGCATCCGCAGCGCCACTTCGGCCGCTACCTCGGCCGGCAGCGCAACCTCTACACCGGCGAGGAATTCGAGCTCACGGTGGAGCACGTCGACGAGCTGCTGTCCCTCGACCCGCCCGCCATCACGCGCCCCGAGCGCTACTGGCTACTCGTCGAGACCGGAGACGAGGTGCTCGACTACCGCGAGGCGGTCGAGTATTACCGGGGCGCGTGCCAGAGCGTCGTGCGCGGCGGGGACCATACGCTCACCTCGTTCCCGGAATTCGTGCCGGACCTCGTGGACTGGGCCGCTTCGTGAAGCAGCTTCTCTTCGAGGAGGATGGCGCGTTCCGCGTCGGCACCATCCTCGCGGAAGCGGGCGCCTCGTTCCAGGTGGAGGCGGCCCACGGCAAGCGCTCGAAGGTGAAGGCGGCGAGCGTGCTGCTGCGCTTCGACGGGGCCGCGCTCTCCAGCTTCATGGCCGAGGCGCAGCGGCTCGCGCAGGACATCGACCCACAGTTCCTCTGGGAGGTGTGCGGGGCGGGCGAGTTCGCCTTCGACGCGCTCGCGCGCGAGTACCACGGCCGCGAGCCGGCGCCGCAGGAAGCGACGGCGGTCGCGCTCGTGCTGCACGGCAACCCGATCCACTTCTACAAGCGCGGCAAGGGCCGCTACCAGGCGGCGCCCGCGGAGAACCTCAAGGCGGCGCTTGCGGGCCAGGAGAAGAAGCGCCGCCAGCAGGAGCAGGTGGACGCATGGGCCGCGGAGCTGGAAGCCGGGCGGCTCCCCGAGGCGATCGGCGCGCGGCTCGACACGCTGCTCTTCAAGCCCGACAAGATGAGCCTCGAATGGCGCGCCGTGGACCAGGCGGCCTCGGCGAAGGGGCTCTCCGCGCCGCGGCTCCTCGCGCACGCGGGTGCCCTCGGCGGCCCCGAGGAGTACTTCCTGCGCCGCTTCGCGTTCGAGTTCTTCCCGGAAGGCACCGGCTTCCCTGCGACGCCCGCGCTCGCCGATCCGCAGGGGCTCGCGCTCGGGCCGGCGCGCGCGTTCTCCATCGACGACGAGGAGACGACCGAGATCGACGACGCGCTCTCGGTGCGCGCGATCGAGGGCGGGCGCCTCGAGATCGGAATCCACATCGCGCTGCCGGCGCTCTTCTTCGACCGCGCGCACGTCCTCGAAGCGGTGGCGCGCGAGCGCCTTTCGACGGTGTACTTCCCCGGCGGCAAGATCACGATGCTGCCGCAGGATGCGGTGGAGCGCGCGACGCTCGGCGAGGGCCGCGAGGTGCCCGCGGCTTCCCTCTATCTCACCGTGGACGCGGCGAGCTTCGCGATCGTCGCTGCGGAATCGCGGCTCGAGCGCGTCGCCATCGCGGCGAACCTTCACCTCGCCGACCTCGACCGGCGCATGACGGCCGAAAGCGTCGCCGCCGGCCGCATCGAGGGCCCATGGGGCGAGGAGCTCGCCGCGCTTTGGCGCTTCGCGCAGCGGCTGCGCGCCGCGCGCGGGGCGGCGGACGAGCGTCCCGACCGCTTCGACTACACGTTCCGGGTCGACGCCGGCCGCGTCTCGATCCAGCCGCGCCCGCGCGGCACGCCGGTCGACACCGTGGTCGCCGAGCTCATGATCCACACCAACGCGACCTGGGGAAAGCTCCTCGCCGAGCAAGGCTATCCGGCGATCTACCGCAACCAGCGCGCCATGAAGACGCGCATGGAAGTGGAGCCCGGCGCGCACGAGTGGCTGGGCGTCACGCACTACGCATGGGCGAGCTCGCCCTTGCGCCGCTTCTCGGACCTCGCCAACCAGCGCCAGCTCGCGGCGCTCCTCTCCGGGGCGCCGCCGGCCTACGAGCGCGCCGAGCTCGAGTCGGCCGCGCGCGACTTCGAGACGGCGTACGACGCCTACGCGGAGCACCAGCGCCAGCTCGAGCGCTACTGGTGCCTGCGCTACCTCGAGCAGGAGCGCATCGACTCGGCGGCGGCGACCGTGGTGCGCGAGGAGCTGGTGCGGATCGAGGGGCTGCCGCTGGTGTGCCGGGCGCTCGGACTGCCCCCGCTCGCCCCGGGCGAAAAGGTCCGCGTCGCCCTCGGCCAAGTGGACCTGTGGGAGGCGAACGTCGCATGCCGCTACGCGGGCAAATAGCCTAGAATTGCGGCTCATGTCGCGACGTTCCGACCGAGCCTCGTAACGGCTCCGATGCAGCTCCCGCTCCGGCAGACCTCGCCCGACGCGCTCGTTTCCTTCTCCGATTTCCTGCTCGAACGCTTCGGCCTGGTCGCGTCGATGCAGGTGGCGGTCGTCGCCTCCATCGCGTTCCACCTGTTCGTGATCCTCGGGCTGGGCTTCCGCCTGCCGCACCTCGGCAACCAGGACGAGCCGCACAACGTGATGGACGTGGTGCTGGTGAACGCGAAGAGCGCCCATCGTCCCGAGAAGGCCGATGCGCTCGCGCAGGCGAACCTCGACGGCGGCGGCAACACCGACAGGAAGCTGCGCGCGGCGAGCCCGCTGCCCACGCTCGAGGCGCGCGAGTCGAGCCGCGAGCTCCACGCGAGCGAGAATCGCGTGAAGGCGCTCGAGAACGAGGCGCGCGAGCTGATGACGCGCATGAAATCGAACGCCGCGGTGATGCAGGCGCAGGTGCGGCCGCAGCAGTCGAGCGGCAAGGCCGATCCCGCCGCGCGCGACCTGGTCGACAAGAGCCTGGAGATCGCGCGGCTCGAGGCGCAGATCCGGCGCGAGTACCAGGCCTACCAGGAACGGCCGCGGCGCCGGTTCGTGGGCGCGCGCGCGACCGAGTACCGCTTCGCGCAATACGTCGACACCTGGCGCCGCAGGATCGAGCGCGTCGGCAACCTCAACTACCCCTCGGAGGCGAAGGCGAAGCGCATCTACGGCTCGCTGCAGCTCACGGTCGCGATCAAGGCCGACGGCGAGGTGGAATCGATCGAGATCAACCGCTCTTCCGGCCACAAGGTGCTCGACCAGGCCGCGATCCGCATCGTGCGCCTCGCCGCGCCGTTCGACCGCTTCCCGGACAACATCCGCGTGGACACGGACATCCTGCACATCACGCGCACCTGGACCTTCACGCGCGGGGACCAGATGGTCTCCGAATAGCCTCGCGCGCGTGCCTCTCCCCGGTCGTACCGCTCGCCGGAACCTTCCGGCGGCGATTTGAGCCAAACCTCGCCAGGGATTAAAATGCGCGACCGGTGGCCAATGCAAACGATCAACCTCACCAGCCACTTCCTCATCGCCATGCCGGCGATGGCGGACCCGAATTTCTCCCGCAGCCTCACTTTCGTCTGCGAGCACAACGAGCGCGGGGCCCTCGGCATCGTGGTGAACCGCCCCATCGACGTGACGCTCGAGGCGTTGTTCGACCAGGTGAAGATCCCGCTGGAGGACGCGATGCTCGCCGCGCAGCCGGTCTTCTTCGGCGGTCCGGTGCAGTTCGACCATGGCTTCGTGCTGCATCGTCCGGTGGGCGCCTGGAAATCGACGCTGCCGGTGGGCGAGCTCGGCCTCACCACCTCGCGCGACATCCTGGAAGCCATGGCCGCGGGCGAGGGACCGCGCGAGCAGCTGGTGGCGCTGGGCTATGCCGGATGGGCGCCGGGACAGCTCGAGGACGAGATCCAGCGCAACGGCTGGCTCACGGTACGCGCCTCGACGGACCTCATCTTCCGCACGCCGCCGGAGTCGCGCTACGACGCGGCGATGGGCCTGCTCGGCGTGAATGCCGCCAACCTCTCCGAGGACGCGGGGCACGCGTGAGGGCGGCACCCGGCTCCGGCGCCCAAGCGGGAACCGGAAGCCCCGCGCAGCAGGCGATTCGCGGCACCTTGCTCGCCTTCGACTTCGGCGAGCGGCGCATCGGAGTCGCCGTGGGCGAGACCTCGGTCGCGATCGCGAACCCGCTCGCCGCGATCGACGCCGTCGCGAACGAGGAACGATTCCGCACCATCGCGAAGCTGGTCGACGAGTGGAAGCCGGCTGCCTTCGTCGTGGGCCGTCCGCGCCATGCCGACGGCAGCCCGCACGCGGTCGCGAAGCTCGCGGAGAAGTTCGCGCGGCGGCTCGCGGCACGCCATGCGCTTCCGGTCGCGTTCGTCGACGAGACGCTTTCCTCGGCGGAGGCCGAGTCGCGGCTGCGCGGCGTGCGCACGCGCACCGCGCGCGCCGGCGACGTCGATGCGCTCGCCGCCGCGGTGATCCTGCAGGCCTACCTCGACGATCCGGGAGCCCATGAGCGCCTCGCTTCCTGATCCGGAGCTCCTCGTGGGCGAGCTCGCGGCGCAGATGCGCGGCAAGCTCGCGGCCGACGCTGCGCTGGTCGGCATCTACACCGGCGGCGTGTGGGTCGCGGAAAGGCTGCACCGCGCGCTCGGGCTCGCGCCAGCGCTCGGCACGCTCGCGGTGACGCTGCATCGCGACGACTTCAACCGCATCGGCCTGCATCGCGAGGCGCGGCGCAGCCTGATCCCGTTCCCGGTCGACGGCCGCGAGGTGGTGCTGGTGGACGACGTGCTCTACACCGGACGCACCGTGCGCGCCGCCTTGAACGAGCTCTTCGACTTCGGTCGGCCGCGCGCCGTGCGCCTCGCGGTGCTCGCCGACCGCGGCGGGCGCGAGCTTCCGGTCGCGGCGGATTTCGTCGGCGCGCGCGTGGAGGTCCGCACCGACGAGGAGCTGGTGCTCTCCAACGAGTCGGGCAAGCTGCGGCTCGCCGCGATGAAGAGGCGCGCATGAGCACGATGCGCGACGATTCCCTGCAGGTCGGAAGCGACGGGAAGCTGCGCCACCTGCTCACGACGGAGGGGCTTCCGGTCGAGATGATCCGCCGCATCCTCGACACCGCCGACCAGTTCGTCTCGGTGAGCGAGCGCGAGGTGAAGAAGGTGCCGCTCCTGCGCGGGCGCTCGGTGTTCAACGTGTTCTTCGAGAGCTCCACGCGCACGCGCACCACGTTCGAGATCGCGGCCAAGCGCCTGTCCGCCGATGTCATCAACCTCAACGTCGGCGCCTCCTCGACCTCGAAGGGCGAGACGCTGCTCGACACGGTGTTCAACCTGCAGGCGATGGACGCCGACATGTTCGTCGTGCGCCATGCGCAATCGGGCGCGGCGCACCTCATCGCGCGCCACGTGAAGCCCGGCGTGGCGGTGATCAACGCCGGCGACGGCCGCCACGCGCATCCGACGCAGGGCCTGCTCGACATGTACACCATCCGCCACTACAAGAAGGACTTCTCGGGCCTCTCCGTGGCGATCGTGGGCGACATCCTGCACTCGCGGGTCGCGCGCTCGCAGATCCACGCGCTGAAGACGCTCGGCGTGCCGGACGTGCGCGTGGTGGGGCCCAAGACCCTCATCCCCGCGCAGGCCCACCGCATGGGCGTCGCCGTCTTCCACGACATGCAGCAGGGCATCCGCGGCTGCGACGTGGTGATCATGCTGCGCCTGCAGAACGAGCGCATGAACGGCGCGCTGCTTCCCTCGGCGGGCGAATTCTTCAAGTGCTACGGGCTCACCGCCGAGAAGCTCTCGAGGGCGAAGCCGGACGCGATCGTGATGCACCCGGGCCCGATGAACCGCGGCGTGGAAATCGATTCGCCGGTCGCCGACGGCCGGCAGAGCGTGATCCTGCCGCAGGTGACGTTCGGCATCGCGGTGCGCATGGCCGTCATGTCGATGCTCGGGTCGCCCGCATGAGGACCGAGATCCGCGGCGCGCGCGTGGTGGATCCGGCGAGCGGCCGCGACGAGCCGGCCTCGCTCTGGATCGCCGAGGGCCTCGTCGCGGCGATCGGCGCGGCGCCCGCGGGCTTCCGCGCCGACGAGACGATCGATGCGAAGGGCCTCGTCGCATGTCCCGGGCTCGTGGATCTCTCGGCGCGATTGCGCGAGCCGGGGCTCGAATACAAGGCGACGCTCGAGTCGGAGATGGCGGCGGCGGCGGCCGGCGGCGTCACCACGCTCGCCTGCCCGCCCGACACCGACCCGCCGCTCGACGAGCCGGGCCTGGTGGAGATGCTCTCGCGCCGCGCTTCCGGCGTGCACGGCACGCGCGTGCATCCGCTGGGCGCGCTCACCACCGGCCTCCAGGGACAGCGCCTCGCCGAGATGGTGGAGCTCGCGGAGGCCGGCTGCATCGGGTTCTTCCAGGGCAACGCGCCGCTTCCGGACAACGCGACGCTCCTCGAGGCGATGCGCTATGCGGCGACGTTCGGCTTCACCGTGTGGCTGCGGCCCCAGGATCCGGCGCTCGCGCGCGGCGGCGTGGCGCACGAGGGCGAGGTGGCGACGCGCCTGGGCTTGCCGCCGATCCCCGCGATCGCCGAGACGATCGCGCTGCGCACCATCCTCGAGCTGATGGAGGCGACCGGCGCGCGCGTGCACCTCGCCCGGCTCTCGACCGGCGCCGCGATCGACCTCGTCGCGCAGGCGAAGGCGCGCAAGGCGCCGCTCACCTGCGACGTGTCGATCTACCACCTGCACCTGAGCGATCGCGACATCGCCGGCTTCGACTCGCGCGCGAACCTCGCCCCGCCGCTGCGCGATCCGTCGGACCGCAAGCGCCTGCAGCGCGCGCTCGCCGAGGGCATCATCGATGCGGCCTGCTCGGACCATACGCCGGTCGACGAGGACGCGAAGCTGGTGCCGTTCGGCGAGGCGGAGCCGGGCGCGACCGGGCTCGAACTCCTCCTGCCGCTCACGCTCCAATGGGGACGCGAGTGCGGCCTCGACCTCGCACGCACGCTCGCCGTGGTGACCTCGCGGCCCGCGAAGGTGCTGGGCGTCGCGGCCGGCGCGCTCGCGGTCGGCGCGCCCGCCGACATCTGCCTGTTCGATCCCGCGCGCGAGTGGATCGTGAAGCCGGAGGCGCTCGCGAGCCAGGGGAAGAACACTCCGTACCTGGGCCGGCCCCTCGTGGGCCGCGTCGTCAGAACTTTCGTCGGAGGCCGTACCGTCCATGCCGCCTGAGGGTCCGATGACCAACCCGCTGCTCGATTTCTCGGGGCTCCCGCGCTTCTCGGAAATCCGGCCCGAGCACGTCGTCCCCGCGGTCGACGCGCTCATCGCCGAGGGACGCGCGACCATCGAACGCGTCGCGGCGAGCGACCGGGAGCCGACCTGGCAGGGCTTCGTGCGCCCGCTGGAGGATGCGAACGAGCGCCTCGCGCGCGCATGGTCGCAGGTGAGCCACATGAATGCGGTGGTCAACACGCCGGCGCTGCGCGAGGCCTACAACGCGGCGCTGCCGCGCGTGACGGAGTTCTTCACCGAGCAGGGCCAGGACCAGCGGCTGCATGCGGCGTACAAGGCGCTCCGCGCGTCGGGCGCGTGGGAATCGCTCTCGCCGGCCCGCAAGCGCTACGTCGAGAACGAGCTGCGCGACTTCCGCCTCGGCGGCGCCGAGCTCGCGCCACCGCAGAAGGCGCGGCTGCGCGAGGTGAAGGAGGAGCTCGCGAACCTCGCCGCGCGCTTCCAGGACAACCTCCTCGACGCGACCAACGCGTTCGCCCACTACGTGACCGATCCGGCCGAGCTCTCGGGCATCCCGGCCGACGTCGTGGAAACGGCGCGCGAGGCGGCCCGCCGCGAGGGCCGCGAAGGCGCGAAGCTCACGCTCCTCATGCCGAGCTACCTGCCGGTCATGAAGTACGCCGACCACCACGGGCTTCGCGAGCGCATGTATCGCGCCTACGTGACGCGCGCCTCCGAGTTCGGCAAGCCCGAATGGGACAACACGCCGATCATGGAGCGCATCCTCGAGCTGCGCGCCGAGCTCGGCCGCCTGCTGGGCTATGCGTCGTACGCGGAGGTCTCGCTCGCCACCAAGATGGCGGGCTCGGCCGACGAGGTGATGCGCTTCCTCGACGACCTCGCGAAGCGTGCGCGTCCGTTCGCCGAGCGCGACATGCAGGAGCTGCGCGCCTTCGCGCGCGAGGAGCTCAACCTCGCCGACGTGCGCGCCTGCGACATCGCCTACGTGAGCGAGAAGCTGCGGCAGAAGCGCTACTCCTTCTCGGACCAGGAAGTGAAGCGGTATTTCCCCGAGAACGAGGTGCTCGCCGGCATGTTCCGCCTCGTCGAAACCCTCTACCGGCTGTCGATCCGCCCTGCGAAGGCGGAAACGTGGCACCCCGACGTACGCTTCTTCGAGATCGTCGACGGCGCGGGCGAGCGCGTCGGCCAGTTCTACCTCGACCTCCACGCCCGCGAGGGCAAGCGCGGCGGCGCCTGGATGGACGATGCGATCAACCGCCGCCGGGTGGACGGCCGCGTGCAGACGCCGGTCGCGTTCCTCACCTGCAACTTCTCCGCGCCGGTGGGCGGCAACCCCGCGCTCTTCACGCACGACGAGGTGACCACGCTCTTCCACGAGTTCGGCCACGGCCTGCACCAGCTCCTCACGCAGGTGGACGAGCTCGGCGTGACCGGCATCAACGGCGTCGAATGGGATGCGGTGGAGCTGCCCAGCCAGTTCATGGAGAACTTCTGCTGGGAGTGGGACGTGGTCGAGCCGATGACGCGCCACGTGGAAACCGGGCAGCGCATCCCGCGCGCGCTCTTCGAGCGCCTGCGTGCGGCGAAGAACTTCCAGGGCGGCATGCAGTTCATGCGCCAGCTCGAGTTCGCGATCTTCGACATGCGCCTGCACCACGGCTACGATCCGCGCGGCGGCATCCTGCGGGTGCTCGGGGAGGTGCGGCGCGCGGTCGCGGTCTATCGGGTTCCCGACTACAACCGCTTCCCGAACCAGTTCTCGCACGTGTTCGCCGGCGGCTATGCCGCGGGCTATTACAGCTACAAGTGGGCGGAAGTGCTCTCTTCCGACGCCTATGCGGCGTTCGAGGAGGCGGGCGTGCTGAACCCGGAGGTGGGCGCGCGCTTCCGGCGCGAGGTGCTCGCGGCCGGCGGAAGCCGCCCGGCGCTCGAGTCGTTCGTCGCGTTCCGCGGGCGCCGGCCGCAGATCGACGCGCTCCTGCGGCATAATGGAATGACAGAGGCGGCTTGAAGCGCCCGCATCCGGCAACGGCGCCGAGCGAATAGGGAGAGAGTGTCCATGCAATCGCGCCTGATCGCGGCCGCCGCCCTCGCGGCGCTGCTCGCAGCCACGCTCGCGGCGCAGGCCGCGACCAACGTGTATCGCTGGGTCGACAAGGGCGGCAAGATCCACTTCTCCGATACGCCGCCGCCCCCCGAGGAAGTGCAGGCCGTCACGCAGAAGGAGATGGGCGGGGCGTCCGTCGAGGAATCGAGCCTGCCCTATGCGACGCAGGTCGCGAGGAAGCGCAATCCGGTCACGATCTATACCGCGAAGGATTGCGGCACGCCCTGCGACCGCGCCCGCGACCTCCTGTCGGGCCGCGGCGTGCCGTTCACCGAGAAGAACGCGATGGCGAACAACACCGACCTCGACGCGCTGCGCAAGATGACCGGCGGGAGCGGCGAGGTGCCGTTCCTCATCGTGGGCGAGCAGAAGATCAAGGGCTACGACGAGGACGCGTGGAACTCGGCGCTAGACGGCGCCGGCTATCCGCGCACGCGCCTGCCCGGCGAGCCGGTGGCGGCGAGCGGCTCGCAGCCGCCAGCGCCGGGCGCGCCGCGCAAGACTGCCTCCGAGCCGCGCTGATCGACGCCGTGAAGATCGCCACCTGGAACGTGAACTCGCTCCGGGTACGGCTTCCCCACCTCCTCGACTGGCTCGCGGCGCAATCGCCCGACGTCGCCTGCCTGCAGGAGACGAAGTGCGAGGACGAAACCTTCCCCGCCGCCGAGCTGCGCGCCGCGGGCTACGAGAGCCTGCACCATGGCCAGCGCGCGTACAACGGCGTCGCGATCCTCGCGCGCTCGCCGGCGAGCGAAGTGCGGCGCGGCATTCCGGCCTTCGTCGACGAGCAGAGCCGCGTGATCGCCGCCGACGTCGCGGGCATGCGGGTGGTGAGCGTGTACGTGCCGAACGGCCAGGCACCCGGCTCCGACAAGTTCGCCTACAAGCTGCGCTGGTTCGAGGCGCTCGCCTCGTGGCTCGGGGCGGAGCTCGCCGCGCATCCGCGCCTCGCCGTGCTCGGCGATTTCAACGTCGCGCCGGAGGATCGCGACGTGCACGATCCGGCGATGTGGGAAGGCAAGATCCACGTGAGCGAGCCGGAGCGCACGGCGCTCGCGCGCGTGGTCGCGGCCGGCTTCACCGACGCGTTCCGCCTGTTCGATCAGCCCGAGAAATCCTTCAGCTGGTGGGATTACCGCATGGGCGCCTTCCGGCGCAACATGGGGCTGCGCATCGACCACGTGCTGCTTTCCCCGGAGCTCGCGAAGGCGTGCAGGTCCTGCAGCATCGACATCGCCCCGCGTCGTCTCGAGCGGCCCTCGGACCACGCGCCCGTGGTGTGCGAGCTCGCCATTCCGTGAGCGGGCTCGGCGCCGCCGAGCGCGCCGCGGCCGAGCGCGCGGAGCGGTTGCGCGCCTACGGGGTGCTCGATTGCGCCATGCCGCTCGCCGCGCTCGAGGAGCTGGTCCGCCGCGCGCAGGAGGTCGCCCGCTTTCCGGTCGCGTGGATCTCGTTCATCGACGGCGCGCGCGAGCGGCTGCACGCCGCGCGCGGGCTCGATGCCGCCGGGTTCGACGCGGGCGAGTCCATCGCGCTCGACCTTGGCGAGATGCGCGAGGCGGTCTTCGTGGAGGACGCGCTGAGCTCGGAATGGCGCAGCCATCCGCGCGTCGTGGGTGAGCCGCACGCGCGCTTCATCGGCGTCGTTCCGCTCGCGTCCGCCGACGGGGTCGCGGTCGGCACGCTCACGGTGCTCGACCGCAAGCCCCGCGCGGTCGGCGCCGCGCAGCGCACGGCGCTCGCGAACCTCGCCTCGATCGCCATCGCGCGGCTCGAGGCGCGGCGCGCGCCGGCGCCGCGGGAGCGCACGGGCGCGGAAACGATCGACCCCCACAAGCTCGCCGACCGACTCGACGCGGAGCTGCGCCGCAGGCGCGCGGCCGAGGAGGAGCTCGAGCGCGAGAAGGGCCTCCTCGAGGCGATCCTCGACAGCCTCGCGAGCGCCTTCTTCCTCGTTTCCGCGGACGGCATGATGCTGCGCTGGAATGCGAGCCTCGCGGGCGCCATCGGCTACACCGACGCGCAGATCGCGCGCATGCGCCCGCTCGACTTCGTTTCCGCGCACGATCGGCCGGGGGTCGAGGCGGCGATGCGCGCCGTGATCGACGAGGGGCGCGAGATCGCGCTCGAGGCCGAGGTGGTCGACCGCGACGGGAACGTGCGGCCCTACGCGATCAGCGGCCGCCCGCTCGTGCTCGGCGCCGAGCGCTACATGATCGGGGTGGCGGCCGACATCACGATGCGCAAGCGCACCGAGCGCCAGATGGCGCGTGCCAAGGAGCGCCTCGACCTGGCGCTCTCCGGCTCGCGCCTCGCGCTCTGGGACTGGGACCTCGCGCACGACAAGGTGTACTTCAACGAGAGCTGGGCCGCGCTCCTCGGAGGGGATCCGCGCGAGCTCACCTGCTCGGCATCGGAGGTCGCGGCCTGGAACCATCCCGAGGATCGCGAGGTGTTCGCGGCGGCGCTGAACAACGCGATGAAGGGAGTGAGCGAGGGGTTCGACTGCGAGTACCGCGTGGTGAACGCGGAGGGGACGTGGACGTGGATCCACTCGCGCGGCGAGGTCACCCAGCGCGACGAGTCGGGACGGGCGCTGCGCATGACGGGGACCTCGACCGACGTCACCAAGAGGAAGCTCGCGGAGGAGCGTGCCGAGTGGCTCGCCACGCGCGACCCGCTCACGACGCTGCCCAACCGGGTGCTGCTCCACGACCGCCTCGAGCAGGCGGTGTTCAACGCGGCGCGCAACCGCTCCGGCTTCGCGTTCATGTTCATCGACCTCGACCGCTTCAAGACCATCAACGACTCGCTCGGCCACCAGGCCGGCGACGAGCTGCTGAAGGGCGTCGCCTCGCGGCTCACCGCCTGCGTGCGCGCGAACGACACCGTCGCGCGCCTCGGCGGCGACGAGTTCGCGGTGATCCTCGAGGACCTGCGCGACGACCACGACGAGGGCGCGCAGCAGGTGGCCGAGAAGATGATCTCGGCGATGGCCTCGCCGATGATCGTGGACGGCCAGCCGCTCAACACCTCCTGCTCCATCGGCATCAGCCTGTACCCGGCCGACGGGCGCGACGGCGCGACGCTCATGAAGAACGCCGACGTCGCCATGTACTACGCGAAGGAGAAGGGCCGCAACAACTACCAGTTCTTCTCGTCGGGCATGAACGCGCGCGCGCAGGAGCGGCTCTCGATGGAGAACTTCCTGCGCCTCGCGCTGAAGCGCGGCGAGCTCGTGCTGCACTACCAGCCGCGCATGCGCATCGCCGGCGCGCAGCTCGTCGCCGCCGAGGCGCTCATCCGCTGGCAGCATCCGCGCCGCGGGCTGCTCGACCCGGCGGAGTTCATCGACATCGCCGAGGATTCCGGCCTCATCGTTCCGATCGGCGAGTGGGCCCTCGACGAGGCGTGCGCGCAGCTCAAGGCATGGCAGCGGCGCGTGAACCCGGATCTGCGCATCGCGGTGAACATCTCGATGGGGCAGGTGCGCCACGGCGACCGGCTTTACGAGGCGGTCGAGCGCGCCTTGAAGCGCGCGGGGGTCGACCCGGCGAGCCTCGAGCTCGAGCTCACCGAAAGCCACCTGATGCAGGACATTCCCGAGAACGCCGCGCTCCTCACGCGCCTGGGCGAGCTCGGCGTCGGCATCTCGATCGACGACTTCGGCACCGGCTACTCGTCGCTCTCCTACCTGAAGAAGCTGCCGGTGGACTCGATCAAGATCGACAGCTCCTTCGTGCGCGACATGGAGCGCGATCCCAACGACGAGGCGATCATCCAGGCGATCCTCGCCATGGCCCACTCGCTGCGGCTTTCCGTCGTGGCCGAAGGGGTGGAGACGCCGGCGCAGCTCGAGGCGCTGCGCGCGCTCGGCTGCGACGAGTACCAGGGATTCCTCGAAAGCGCGGCGCTGTCTCCGGCGGATTTCGAGAAGCGCTACGCGCGCTGAAGCGCCGCCTCAGTCCTGCGACGGCGTGTCGATCTTGAGCTCCTGCACCTTGCGGGTGAGCGTGTTGCGGCCGATGCCGAGCAGTCCCGCCGCCTCGATGCGCCGGCCGCCGGTGTGCTGCAGCGCCCGGGCGATGAGGATGGTCTCGAACTCGCGCGTGAGCGCATCGGCGATGCCCGATTCGCCGCGCCCGAGCCGTGCCGCCACCTCGCGCGCGAGCGCGCGGCGCCAGTCGTCCGCGCTCGGCACCGCTTCGACGCCCTCGGCGCGCACCTCGGGCGGAAGGTCGTTCACGTCCACCACCTGGCCGGGCGCCATCACGGTGACCCAGTGGCACACGTTCTCGAGCTGGCGCACGTTGCCGGGCCACTCGCGCGCGGCGAGGAACTGCAGCGCGCTCTCGCCGAGCCGCTTGCCTTCGACGCCGAGGTCGCGCGCGCTCTTCGCGAGGAAATGCCGCGCGAGCATGGGGATGTCCTCGCGCCGCTCGCGCAACGCCGGCAGGCGCAGCCGGATCACGTTGAGCCGGTGGTAGAGGTCGTCGCGGAACAGCCGCTCGCGCACGCGCGCCTCGAGGTCCTGGTGCGTCGCGGCGATCACGCGCACGTTGGCGGCGAGGGGCGTGTGCCCGCCGACGCGATAGAAATGGCCGTCGGAAAGGACGCGCAGCAAGCGCGTCTGCAGGTCCGGCGGCATGTCGCCGATCTCGTCGAGGAAGAGCGTGCCGCCCTCGGCCTGCTCGAAGCGTCCGCGGCGCGTGGCCTGCGCGCCGGTGAAGGCGCCGCGCTCGTGGCCGAAGAGCTCGCTCTCGAGGAGGTCCTTGGGAATCGCGGCGGTGTTGATCGCCACGAATTCCCTGCCGGCGCGCGGGCTGTGCCGATGCAGCGCGCGCGCGACCAGCTCCTTGCCGGTTCCCGACTCGCCGGTGATGAGCACCGTCGCCTGCGATTGCGCGAGGCGCCCGATCGCGCGGAACACCTCCTGCATCGCGCTCGCCTGGCCGAGGATCTCCGGCGCCGCCGGTTCCTCGGCCGCGGCGCCGGCCGGACGCCGGCTCTCCTCGATCGCGCGGCGCACCAGCTCGACGGCATGGTCCACGTCGAACGGCTTGGGCAGGTATTCGAACGCGCCGCCCTGGAACGCCTGCACGGCGCTCTCGAGGTCCGAATACGCCGTCATGATGATGACCGGCGTCGACGGAAGCCGCGCGTGGAGCTGCTTCATGAACTCGAGGCCCGAGGTGCCGGGCATGCGGATGTCGCTCAGCACGACCTGCGGCGTCTCCTCGCCCAACCGCTCGAGCGCCTGGCGTGCGTTCTCGAACGTTCGGTGCGCGATGCCCTCGCGCGCGAGCGCCTTCTCGAACACCCAGCGGATCGAGCGGTCGTCGTCGATCACCCAGACCGGATTAGTCATCGCAAACGCTTCCCGCGTTCGCTCCCTCTCCCCTGGGAGAGGGTTGGGCAGAGGGTCCATTCGTGGTCCCTTCCATCACCGGCAGCAGGATCGTGAACCGCGTGCGCCCTGGAACGCTCTCGAACTCGATGAGGCCGCGGTGCTCGCTCACGAAGCTCTGCGCGAGCGACAGGCCCAGGCCGGTGCCGCCCTCGCGGCCGCTCACCAGCGGATAGAAGATGCGCTCGGCGAGCTGCGCCGGGACGCCCGGGCCGTCGTCCTCGATCGACACGGCGATCGCATGGCGGTAGCGGTTGCGCGCGATCGTCACCTGGCGCGCGATGCGCGTGGTGATGCAGATCTCGCCGCGGCCGTTGGTCGCCTGCGCGGCGTTGCGCGCGACGTTGAGCGCCGCCTGGATGAGCTGCTCACGGTCGGCGCGCAGGTCGGGGAGGCTGGTGTCGTAATCGCGGCGGATCGAAAGGCCGGTGGGAAACTCGGCGAGGAGCAGCATTCGCACGCGCTCGGTCACCTCGTGGATGTTGACCGGCTCGATGCGCGGCAGCCGGCTCGGCGTGAGCATGCGGTTCATGAGCGACTGCAGGCGGTCGGCCTCCTTCACGATCACCTGCGTGAACTCGCGCAGCTCCGGGTTCTCCAGCTCGCGCTCGAGGAGCTGCGCCGCGCCGCGGATTCCGCCGAGCGGGTTCTTGATCTCGTGGGCGAGGTTGCGGATGAGCTCGCGGTTGGCCGCCTGCTGCTCGAGGATCTTCGCCTCGCGCGCGATCTTGAGCTGCTGCTCGAGCTCGCGCAGCTCCAGCAGCAGCCGCGCCTCCGCCGCCTCGACCGGGCTGATCACGCAGTGCAGGTGCAGCGGCTGGCCCGCCACCTCGAGCGTGAGCTCGTTCTCGTTGAACCCGGCATCCGATTCGATCGACTGCGCGAGCCGCTGGAAGAACGCCTCGTTGCCGGGGAGCGCCCGGTCGAGCGTCGCGCCGATGAGGTGCCTGAGTCCCTGCGCGAAGAGCGTTTCCGCCGCGGGATTCGCGTAGGTGACGCGCAGGTCTTCGTCGAGCAGCAGCACGGCGGTCGTCAGGAGCTCGAGGCCCGCGAACGCGCGGCTCACCGTGGCGGCCGGGACGAGCCGGCGAAGGGGGCGCCCGCCGCGAGGGCGGGCGCTTCGGCGCAAGGGGAGTGCCGGAAGGGGGAACTTCTCGAGGCTACGGCTTCAGCGCGCCGAGCTCCTTCTGGATCGCCTCGACGTTCTTCTCGTGCTCGGCGACGGTGGCCTGCAGGCCGCGGATGCGTCCCGAAGCCTTGTCGACGTTCGCGCGGAATTGCTGCTGCTGCTCCGGCGTGGGATCGACCGCGGTCTGCGCCATGCGCACCGCGGCGAGGAGCTCCGGATTCTCCTGCTCTTTCGTGAGGGAAGCGCGCGAGTCGTCGAGCGCCTGCTGCTCCTTCGTGAGCTCGTCCTCGAGGATGCGGCGGCGCGCATCGTCGCGGCGTTTCTGCGTCTGCACGTCGATCGACGCGAGCGAGGTGCGGATCGGCACGACCGTCGCGACCGGCTTCGGCTCGGGCTTCGACGGCTCCGCCGCGAGCGTGGCCTTCGCCGCGATCACGGTGGGCGGCGTGGACAGCGTGGTGAGCGGATCGAGCTCGAGCACGGTCGCGCCCTTCATCGGCTTGTTCGAGTACGTGACGCGCCCGCTGTCGTCGACCAGCTTGTAGATCGTCGTCTGCGCGGCCGCGCTGGCGCAGAACGCCAGGATGCAACCCGCGATGAACACGGTCTTCATGCCGCGCTCCCTTTGCTGAAACGGGAGGCACAGGATAGGCAGCGCTCATCGAAAAAGCAATGAAGTCAATAACATGCGGCATAAACTTCACAATCTCTTGTGGTTGGCGGCGGCTGCGGACACAAGCGCCCGCCGCCGCCGCGGCCCTGGGAGGCGTTCGCGCCTCCCACGACGCTCCACTCAGGAAGAGAAGTACATGTCGAACTCGACCGGGTGCGTCGTCATGCGGAACCGCTGCACCTCGTCGTACTTGAGCCCGATGTACGCGTCGAGCATGTCGTTGGTGAAGACGCCGCCGCGCGTGAGGAAGTCGCGGTCCTTGTCCAGGTGCTCGAGCGCCTCGTCGAGCGACGCGCACGGGTGCGGCACCTTCTCCGCTTCCTCCGGCGGCAGGTCGTACAGGTTCTTGTCGAGCGGATCGCCGGGATGGATCTTGTTCTGCACGCCGTCGAGCCCGGCCATCAGCAGCGCGGCGAAGCAGAGGTAGGGATTCGCGGTGGGATCCGGGAAGCGCACCTCGACGCGGCGGCCCTTCGGGCTCGAGACGAACGGAATGCGGCACGACGCCGAGCGGTTGCGCGCGGAGTAGGCGAGGTTGATCGGCGCCTCGAAGTGCGGCACCAGGCGCTTGTACGAGTTGGTGCCCGGATTGGTGATGGCGTTGAGCGCCTTCGCGTGCTGGATCACTCCGCCGATGTAGTAGAGGGCGAATTCCGAGAGGCCCGCGTAGCCGTCGCCCGCGAAGAGGTTCTGTCCGCCCTTCCACACCGACTGGTGCACGTGCATGCCCGAGCCGTTGTCGCCCACCACCGGCTTCGGCATGAAGGTCGCGGTCTTGCCGTACGAGCGCGCGACGTTCCACACCGTGTATTTGAGGATCTGCAGCCAGTCGGCGCGCTTCACCAACGTGTTGAACTTGGTGCCGATCTCGCACTGCCCCGGCGCGGCGACCTCGTGGTGGTGCACCTCCACTTCCACGCCCTGCTCCTCGAGCGCGAGGCACATCGCCGAGCGGATGTCCTGCAGCGAGTCCACCGGCGGCACCGGGAAGTAGCCGCCCTTCACCGGCGGGCGATGGCCGAGGTTCCCGCCCTCGATCTTCGCGTCGGAGGACCAGGGCGCTTCCTCGGAGTTGATCTTCACGAAGCTGCCCGACATGTCGACCTTCCACTCCACCGAGTCGAAGACGAAGAACTCGGGCTCGGGACCGAAGTACGCGGTGTCGCCGAGGCCCGTGCTCTTGAGGTAGGCCTCCGCGCGCTTGGCGATGGTGCGCGGATCGCGCTCGTAGCCCTTGCCCGTCGCGGGCTCGAGCACGTCGCACGTGAGCACGATCGTCGGCTCGTCGTAGAACGGATCCATGCGCGCGGAATCCGGATCGGGCATGAGCAGCATGTCGGACGCCTCGATGCCCTTCCATCCCGCGATCGACGATCCGTCGAACGCGTGCCCTTCCTTGAACTTGTCCTCGCCGAACGCCTTTACCGGAACGGAGACGTGCTGCTCCTTCCCCTTGGTGTCGGTAAAGCGAAGGTCCACGAAGCGCACTTCGTTTTCCTTGATGGTCTTGAATACGTCGGCGACTGCCATTGTGGGTCTCCTGTGATGAATGGTCCGGAAAGAGGGGAAAGGCCCGCAGGGCCTGGAGCGAGTCGATCGGCCAGCAGGAAGCATGCCACGTTTCGGTGCATCGCAAGCCGTTGATTCGAATCGATGCGACCCACCCGTCCGGAAATGGTTGCCCCGACATGGTGCGGCGGGTGGGGATTGTGCACCATGTTGGCGCAGGAAGCCATTGCGGGCGGGCGCACCGCCATACTATTAAAATTGGCGCTGGTGCGCGGGCCCGCTATCATGGCGCCGGCACCGCCCGCACTTCCCCCGAAATCCTCGATGGACCGTTACGCCGTCATCGGCAACCCCGTGGCGCACAGCCTCTCGCCCGCGATCCACGCGCGCTTCGCCGCGCAATTCGCGGAGCGCATCGAATACGTCGCGCTCGCCGCGCCGCTCGACGGCTTCCGCGCGAGCGTCGAGCGCTTCTTCCGTGAAGGAGGGCGCGGCGCGAACGTGACGCTGCCCTTCAAGATGGAAGCGTTCGAGCTCGCGCACGTCCGCTCGCAGCGCGCGCGCGAGTCCGGTGCGGCGAATTTCCTCGCGCGGCGCGAGGACGGAACCATCGCGGCGGACAACACGGACGGCGCGGGCCTGGTCGCGGACCTGCGCGACAATCTCGGCATGGACATCGAGGGCGCGAGCATCCTCATGATCGGCGCGGGCGGTGCGGCGCGCGGCGTCATCGGGCCGCTGCTCGGCGAGGGGCCGGCGCGGCTCGTGGTCGCGAACCGCGACGTGGAGCGCGGCCGCGCGCTCGCCGCGCGCTTCGCTTCCACGGGGCAGGTCGAATCGTGCGCGCTCGATCGCATTCCGGATACCGCGTTCGGCCTCGTCGTGAACGCCACGTCGGCCTCCACGCTCGGCATGCCGCTCGCGCTCCCCGACGAGTCGATCTTCCGCCCCGGCGTGCTCGCCTACGACATGGCCTACGGCGCGAACGCGCGCGCGTTCCTCGAGCGTGC
>Ga0134128_10000538_pt1 | contig 52557 bp, 43 predicted proteins | sample KB31754_FD_96462 | JGI IMG/M metagenome (GOLD analysis project Ga0134128, IMG submission 96462) | Terrestrial soil microbial communities with excess Nitrogen fertilizer from Kellogg Biological Station, Michigan, USA - KB3-175-4 | ecosystem: Environmental > Terrestrial > Soil > Unclassified ... | reverse complement strand
CTCCGAAGAACAATTCGTGGTCGCGATTTGATACGTTCAACATTACGCAAGTGGCAAACTTCGGTCAACGATAATCGCGTTTATAGTCAGGTCTTCTCATCGTCTCTTCATGTTTCGCCAAACAGCTGGAAAGAACTGTCCTGCTTCTTGTATAACGATGCGCGCCGCCATTAATTGTTTCGCAAATCTCTGCTGATTGACCGGCTCCAAATATGTTGCGCATGAAAAGAGCCATCCGAATGCCGAATGGCTCTTTTCCATGAGATTCGCGAATGCTTTTCGAAGACTATTTTGAAGCCGCGACGGCAGTTTTTGCCGGTGCTTTATCAACTTCGCAGCAGGCTGCACTGTCCGTCGTAACCAACGATGCCAGTTTCACCGTCGTCGTCGGCACCGCTGCCTGGCTCTTGGCGTCGGCGTCGAACGTGTAATCGCCGGTTGCCTTGCCGTCCTTCACGGTCACCTTTTGCGTCTTTTCGCCGTACTTTTCCTGCCAGAAAACTAGATCGTACGTGCCGTCCTTCAGGCCTTTGGTCTTGATCGTGTAGGTGCCGTCTTTACCCGACACTGCGAAGAAGGGGTTATCGACGACGACGACAAAGGCCTGCATCCAGGGATGGACGTCGCACTTGACCATGAAATTCTCGGCCTGGTTGAACGGCCCCATTTTGTGGTTGCCGACCATCACCATCGCGAAATTCTCGGCATTATTGCTGAAGGGCAACGTGTGGACGTTGTGCAACAGGGAATCACTGTTCTTGGCCTCGACCGGCTGATTGACTTCTACTGCCAGGACGTGCGGGTCATACATGCAACCCTTTTGATCGAGCACCGCCGTCGTCTTGATTTCCGGGCCGGGGATCGGCTGGCCGCCTGGATCACGCAGATAAACCACAACATTTTCCAGGCCGCCCTTGCCGTCGGTGACGACCGTCTGCTCGAGCGGCAGTTCCTTGTGCATCGCTGCACAGGCGGGAACGGCCTTCATCGCCGCGATCGGCTTCATTTCCGGGACCTTGCCCTTGATGCTCACCTTCCCAGTGATGTCAGCAAAACAAGCCGTTGCGGCCAAAGCAGAAAATGCCGCGGCGGCAACGGATGCAGTTAATCGCATGATTACTCCTGATGTAGAATCTCAAAAACAAACGACCATGCCTGCGGGGCATCGGCTGGCACAAACCCCTGTTGTCTTGGAATTCACAAATCAAATTAACGGCTACGTCAGAAGGTCATACTAGAGGGGGCAGCCGTCGTTGAGCAACTGTTGAATCCCCGAGCCGTCAAAACGAGCCAGTTTTCGGCGTGCATGACCCGCATTTCGTTTATAGGACGTTCCGTTCGATTCTCTCGGCATTACCCCTTTAGATGATTCGGCCGATACAGACATGTAGTGACCGTATCGTGGGGAAACGGCATTAATTCAGCAGGGCCAAAATATGCGTTATCGAATTCTTGTCGTGCTCGGCTTGTTGGCCGGTCTTGTTTCGGGATGTGCGCAAAAAGGTGGCGCTACTGCCTCGGCGCATCACGATCCTTCGAGCTTTGAGTCGGTCAAGGAGCCGCCCATCAATGCCAACACACATTTCGCGGCAGGGCAACTTGCCGAGAGCCATGAGAACTATGCTGTTGCCATAGCGCAATACAAAGATGCATTGGCCGAGCAACCGTCATTGGACATTGCGATGTTCCGCCTGGGCTATGTCTACGCCGAGACGAAGCAGTACCCGCAGGCCATTGAAACCTGGAAGCGATACGTCAAGGCCACCAACGGCTCGGCGGCCGCCTACAGCAACCTCGCTTTTTGCGAGGAACTCGCGGGCAATCCCGGCGCTGCCGAAACGGATTATCAGAAGGGCATTACAGTTGACCCCAAAAACCAGGCCTGCCGCGTCAATTACGGCTTGATGTTGGCCCGACACAACCGCATGAACGAAGCCATGATTCAGCTTCAGAGCGCGCTTTCGCCCGCCGAAGTGCATTACAACCTCGCCGGCGTTTACGCCACGCAGGGGCGCAAGGCACTGGCTAAGGCGGAATATCAGAAGGCATTTGAGCTTGATCCAACCCTGCTGGATGCCAAGACGCGACTGGCACAACTGAACTAAAAGCAATCCAAAGCCTGAGAATAGCAAAGACGCCGACTGCCCGGATCTTCTGTGGCAGTCGGCGTTTCTGCTTTTCCTTGTGGAAAACAGGCGACTGCCATAGGCTTTGCTTGCTTTCGAAGGCTTTGCTGAATTACCTACTTGGGCGATTTACTTCATGGCTCGCAACGTTGCACTGTTCATTACCTGCCTGACCGACCAGTTTTATCCCGCGGTGGGAATGGCGGTCACCAGGGTGCTCGAACATTATGGCTGTCGCGTCGAGTTTCCGTCGGCGCAAACCTGCTGCGGCCAGCCGTTTTTCAATAACGGATATCACGCCGAAGCGCGCGACCTGGCGCGGCGATGGATCACCACCTTTGAGCCTTTCGACGCGATTGTCAGCCCCAGTGCCAGTTGCTGCTCGATGGTTCGAGCCCACTTCCAGGAGCTGTTTCAGGATGATCCTGCATGGAGCCAGCGGGCTAAGAACGTGGCGGGGCGGACTTATGAGTTCGTCGAGTTCCTGGAAAAAGTGCTGCAGATCAACCCATCCAAGCTTGCGCTGAAGGACCGACAATCCTTCACTTACCATTACATCTGTCACCTGCGCGGCTTGGGAATCAAAGACCAAGGCATCAACTTTCTCAAGCAGATCGGCAACGTCGATTTCCGCCCGATGGAAAAAACCGACCAATGCTGCGGGTTTGGCGGCACGTTTGCGATGAAATATCCGGCCATCAGCGGCGCGATCGTCGAAGACAAAATGGAATGCATCGTCGCGACCGGCGCACAGACGCTGGTCTGCAATGATGCCGGCTGCACGATGAATATTTCGGGGATGTGCCATCGCCACAAGGCGCCGGTTCAAACGCGACACATTGCTGAAATCATTGCCGAAGCGATTGGGTTGGATATGGAGAACTGGTGAAAATCGATCGCGCCGTTTTTGCCGATTCGGAAGGGTCCGAGAAATACCTGACGCGTCGGCAGTCGATGCTTGCGAGCGAGCACGGCATTTCCTAACATAAGGCACGACCGGCTTGTGCCGGCGATAGAGTTGCTTGGGAAGCTCTTCGCTTGCATTGAGTTTCTACGAGCAGTGCCAGAGTAGATAGAGGGTGTCGGCGGACACCGCATACGCCACCATTGAGATTCGCACCTGTGCTTACGGAGGTCCCCATGCGTCGGTTTGTCGAGGCCTCGGGCGGCCGTGCTTCCAACCGTTCGAAAATTCGTTCAGCAGTCATTGAGGCGATGGAGCAGCGCGTTCTGCTGAGCGCAAGCGTTCATCCGGCGGCTATTAGTTATGGAGGAAATCCTCTCTATCCAAATTCATTCAATGAAACGTTGATCGACGGCACGGTATACCTGGACACAAACAACAATGGGGTAATAGATGCCGGCGATACGCCCCTAGGGGGACAAGACGTTTTTGTTGATCAGATCCAACTGGGGCACGACCAAGGTGCCATCACGTCAACATTCAGCGGCACCGGATTCAATCCACTTAATCCATTGAGTCAAGGCGCTTACTCCGCCGTCGTAGAACCCGGCACCTATCGCGTGAGAATGGTCCCAGGAAGTGGATTGGCAGTCGAACGATCAAGTCCAGCGCTTCAGCAGGATATAACAATCAGCACGGTTACGCAGACTGCTGAAAACGTTGACTTCCTCGAAGTCGCGCAGGCGACCGCTTCAGGAACAGTATTCAATGATGCCAATCACAACGGCATTCAGGATGCTGGCGAACGTGGCATTGCCGGCCGTACGGTCTGGGTTGATCTCAATAACAATGGCGTTTTTGACAATGATGATGTGAGCGCCACCACCGATGCTTCGGGCAATTACGTCATCTTGAATGTTCCTCCTGGCACGTTCGACGTTCATCTATCCGGAGTTGCGGGCGGCACTATAACCAGCCCTTCATCCGGACAGTTCGCGGAGACGTTCACGAGCGGGCAAAATATCGGCAACGTCAGTTTTGGAACCGTGGGAACGGATCTTTCAGTCGCGCTAGTCAGCGCGCCGCCTGTTTCGGCAATTGGAACTTACCAAGTGAAGCAGCCGGCAATTGTTTCGGTGACAAATACCGGCAATTTCGTGGTTAATGGCCTTGTAGGCGTGCAATTGTATTTGTCGCAAGACACGTCGCTGGACAGCGGCGATTTCCTGATTGGCGAGCAGCTCGGCAAGCCGATGAAACTGAGCCCCGGGCAGTCCAAGACTATTCGCTTGAAGTACACCGTACCTGCCTCCGTGCCGGCCGGAAATTATCACCTGCTCACGCACGTGGTTTCGTCCGTAAGCGACAGCAACCCCACTAACGACACGTTTGTCTCCACACCGACAACCGCTGTTTCCCAACCGTTCATCGATATGGGCGTGGCATATGGCGCGACTCAACTGATTGTGGCGCCCGGGCAGCCGACGGCCGCCTCGGTCGTTGTCACCAACAACGGTAACGTCGATTTCAAAGGCACTTTCACCCTCAAGGTCTATGCCTCGATGGATCCGAGCCTGACCACGGCGGAAGGATCGCTTAACGCTCAACCCGTCGTTATCGGCAAATTGGACAGCCTGAAGCTGAAGTTGCATCCTCACCAGTCCAAGGTAATTACAGTCCCCATTGTTTTCTCCGGGGTCACTCGCCAGTACGAGTTCCTGATTACAACGCTGACTACGACCAACCCGCTGGGAGACAACAACCTCACGAATAACACCGCGGTGTCCGCGCTGCCTTCACAGTTGCAATAGGCATCTGGTCCAGTAAGAATGATTGGAATTGGCCTCGCTCTGGCGGGGACATGGTGGCATTGTTGCCCGTTTTGCAGAGAAATAATCGATGGATGTTCTGGTCACCGGCAGCAGTGGTTTGATTGGCTCTGAAGCCGTTACGTTCTTCGACCAGCTTGGATTCAACGTCTTTGGAATCGATAATAACGCCCGCGCCGATTTCTTCGGGCCGGCAGGGGATACAACACCAACGCGCAGACGTCTGGAATCGACATGCCGCCGGTTTCGGCATCTTTCGCTGGACATTCGCGATCGCCAGTCCATCGCGGACTTGTTTCGATCGTCGCGTTTCGATCTGATCATCCACGCCGCCGCGCAACCCAGTCACGATCTAGCGGCCGAGCGTCCCTTCGACGATTTTGACGTCAACGCGACCGGAACGCTGAATCTTCTGGAGAACACGCGCCGTCATTGTCCTGATGCCGTTTTCATTTATGTCAGCACCAACAAGGTTTACGGCGACGGTCCCAATCAATTGCGATTAATTGAGAACGCTTTGCGATGGGATTTTGCCGAGCCGCGGTTTGCCAACGGCATCGCTGAAGATTTCCCGATCGATCAATGCATGCATTCGCTGTTTGGCGTTTCTAAGATCGCCGGCGATTTGATGGCGCAGGAATACGGCAGGTATTTTGGCCTCAGGACCGGCATTTTTCGGGGCGGCTGCCTGACCGGCCCGCAACATGCGGGCGTTCAACTTCACGGGTTCTTGAATTACCTGGTGGCGACGGCTCTGCGCGAAGCGCCCTACACGATCATCGGATACAAAGGCAAACAGGTCCGCGACCAGATTCACAGCCGGGATGTGATCGAAGCCTTCTGGGAATTCGCACAAAACCCGCGCCCCGCCGAAGTCTACAACCTCGGCGGCGGCCGCGAGAATGCTGCGAGCTTGCTGGAATGCGTTGAGTTGATTCGACAGATTACTGGAAAGCAGCCGCGCCTCTCTTTCGACGACACGCCGCGCCGGGGCGATCACATCTGCTATTACACAGACCTGTCCAAATTCCGCGGGCATTATCCGAGCTGGAAGTTGACACACTCCCTGCCTGGAATCATCGAAGAAATCGCCGGCGCAATGCGCCCGCGCGAACAGGGGCATCTGGAAATGTCGATTTCGCTTCCGACGACCAAGCGACGTCGCGCGGTCGAACAGTCGGTATCCGAATAGCCGAGTTTAGCCGCGACGCGACAGCGGAGCGATTTTCGATCGACTCCAGAAAGCGCTCCTCTAGCGCGTCGCGGCTAAACTTGGCAGACGCAAATTATTCTCAGACGAGATGAATGACGCGAAAACTTTGGAATCTCGATCAGCACATCCAGAAGGGCGTAAGCGCAACTCGTGGCTATTGCCCGCGCTCTTCTTCATTATTTGGTGTCTAGCACTGCTGATCGCTTTCAACCTCGACGAGCGCATCGCGCGCTGGGTGCAGCACGAGTCGCCGCTGGAGAATGTCGGAAACCTCGCCCGACGTCTGCTTCGCCTGCCCGGCTACTTTCCGTTCACCCTCGTCATCTGCATCGCCCTTGGCCTCCTGCATTCGCGTCGCTGGATCGGGGCGTTAAGTTTGTTCGCCTGCGGAGCGGCAGGGGGGCTCGCTTACAGCATTTTGAAATGGATCATCGGTCGCCATCGACCAAAACTCGAAATCGCCCCGTTTTCGTTTCATCCCTTTGCCGGCGGAATTGTCGGCCTTTTTCACGCTGAAAAAGGCCTCTCTTTTCCCTCCGGCGACGCCACGCTTGCATTTGCCACGGCCGCATGTCTGTCGCTGCTGATGCCTCGAGCGTGGCTGTTTTTTTACCTGGCGGCCCTCATCGTTGCCGCCGAGCGCGTGCTCGAAAACGCGCATTATCTCAGCGATGTGATCGCCGGCGCCGGCATCGGAATTCTTATCGGCCATTTCCTGATGCGCTGGTTTCTGGCACAGTTCCCATCACGGCAGCCAAAGCCCGCCTGATTCACTGCGCGACGCAATATCTTGACATTAGCCCCAATCAGGTCGACAACAGTTGCGAGTGAGCCGGTCGTTAACTCGTTTCAATTCATAGGAGCGGATCGTGAAGAATATCATCGTCATCTGCACCTGCCTGGCAGCGGCCGTTCTCGTGGCGGCCGAACCTGCTACCAAGCCTGGGCGATTTGCCTCAAAGGCCGGCCGATTCACCATCGAGATGCCCGGAGAGCCGAAGGAGCAAATCAACAAAATAGATACGGCACTCGGGCCGATCGACCTTCATTTGTTCGTTTTTTCGCCGGATCCAAACATCGTTTACATCGCCAGCTACGCCGACTATCCCGACGACGTGATCAAGAAATCGGATAGTGAGAAGATGCTTAACGGCGCCCGCGACGGGGCGGTGAAAAATATCAACGGAAAGCTCGACCGCGAAAAGAAGATCACCATCGACAAACATCCCGGCAGGGACATTACGATCGTAGCCGACCAGGCGATGGCTCGTGTGCGCATGTACCTGGTGGATGCCCGCCTCTATCAGGTGATTCTCGTGAGCACGTCCAAGGAATCCATCACGAGCAAAGATGCAGAGAAGTTTCTCGACTCGTTTAAGCTGGCGGACAAGTGATTACCGGGGAGATTAGAATGGTAGGGGCGCCTTTCGGCGGCTCTGTCCCCTCTTTGTGACGGGCCTGAACACGGTAGAGCTTCCGTATCGTCCAGCGTTTCGCCGACGCAAGCTTACGCATGATGCAAGCCGCAATCTAGCAGGCTCATCGCGCGTTAGGCCGCCTTGACATCGCCTGTCCATCGCATATTGTTACCCGACCAACGCGCCATTAGCTCAATTGGCAGAGCAGCTGACTCTTAATCAGCGGGTTTTAGGTTCAAGTCCTAAATGGCGCACTTCGCCCCGTCATGCCAGGCGGGGTTTTTGCATTTCGGGGAACAATGGCACACCACACCTTGGATGATCCGATCGGCTCGGAGGTTTCTCCAGTAGAACGGGCGTTCGCACAGGAGGCGTTTGGCCGCGAGATTATCGAACGTCGAAATGCCGTCGCGGTGCTGATTCGAAACTGGATTGAGACCGACGAGAAATTTCCGATTCAGATCTACGACCGGCTCATTGAACGTCTCAGGCATCTCGACGGGCCGACGCGGTCCGACATCGCCTCGGTGGCTCTGTTGATGGCCGACGAGATGACCAGAAACATCCTCGAAACATTTGATCGAGACCGTGAACGTGTCGCCAATTATGCAATTGTCGCTCAGATGCGTCGCCTGGGAGCAGCGCATGTGACTGACGAGATCGACATCAATCGCGGCAATCCACGCATCGGATTAACCTGGATGTATAAGCGATGGCTCAGCCGATTCGCTCCATCCGAACTTCGGGCCGGTTCCTCGCGAACCGTCAAAAGCAATTTAACCTAGCTGATTCCCGGAGGCTGTTACGACCCGCTATCACTCTCGCTCTTGGCGGGCTGCCACTTCAATCGCGCGGCTACGGCGTCGTACTTGAACCAGTCTCGCGAGAGCATTTCGACCTGGCCGTTGGTGTCTTCGATCCAGGCATGGAGCTTGTCGGCAAACAGCTCGGAGTCGCTGGCGCCAAGGGAGACATCGGCCAATTCCGCGACAAGCACCTTTTTCTCGGATGGGAGCTCGACCATCGCGACGGGATGCGGATTCTCGGGCGTGGCTTCTTCCACCAGCGCGCGGGCCTTGCCCATCAGTGTCTGCGTCGCCGCCTGACCGGCGATGAAATTGGGAATGAAAGGCCGGCTCATTCGAAACTCGCCGGTGGAAACGATCGGCTTGTGATCGGCAATTGCTGCCGCGGCTAAGCCATTTTTCTTGGCCTGGTCCAGCAGCTCGCGGGCGTGAATGGTCGCCATGTCATAAGCGGCTTTGACCTTCGCATCCTCTTGCACGCGGGCCAGAGTCTCATTCAACTCCGGGGCGTGGGCCGGCGAAATCGCGGTGACGCGGAAGAGGTAGTCGTTTTTCGACGAATCAAAAAGCACATCCGATGGCTGGAACAATTGGAGCTTTGGAGCGGGCGGTTGTGCGGGAGCAGTTGTCGGCTCGGCCGCGGCCGCCTGCGTGGCATATTCCGCGAAGGCCAGTTCGTCGGCGTTGTGAGCCGCACCGATGCCCGGAAGTTTCGCAAGGCTGCTGGAATCGCTCCACTGCGCGATCTGATGCACTTCCGGCAGCAGCTTGTATTGCTTTTGAATATCAGCGGCAACCGATTCCAGATAGGCCAGAGAATCGTACGTCGCCGGGCCAGTGGTCGGCATGGTTTGCGGCGAAGCCGAGCGAGTTGTGGGGTGCTCCGCCGCGTAGGTTTTGTAATCGTCGGTCAGGCGGGTACGGATCGCGGCGGTAATCGTATCTGAAAGCTTGTCGGCTTCGGGCGCGAGAATCTTGTCGAGGATTTCCTTTTTCACTTCAGCAAAGGGGCGCGTGGTCGGACCAGCCGGCTGCGTCGAGGCGACGGCAGGAAGTGTTGCCGGTTGGGTTGCCGCCTGCGTCGAGGGCTGAGTTGTTGGCATCGGCGGGCCAAGCGCCTCGCGCGTGGCGGGCTGAGTTTCCGGCGGCGCGGGGCGAATGAATTCTTCTTCGTGCTCCTGGTAATACATCCGCGCATCGACTTCCCAGTCATAAGTTGACTTCGTCGCGCGAACTGTGTCGAGAATCTGCTGCCTCGGCACAGTGATGTATTGAACCTGCACGCGATCGGGCACCTCGTAACCAAAATCCAGCGGATTGCCCGCCGAGCGGGAGCCGGCCACCGGCAGAACATTCTTGTATTGATCGAACTGAGCTTGCACCTGTTGTGTGGTCGGCGCGGGGGCCGTCTTCTCGAATTCGGTGGTTGTGAACTCGACCAGGTTCAGTCGAACCGATTGCCATTCGGGAGCATTGGTGTGAAGAATGGCTGGTTCACTGACTTTGACGCTACTGGCCATCCGGTCGCGCAAAGCACCAATCAGCATCACACGACGAACCGCTTCCTGGACTGCCACCGGATCGAGGCCAGCCTGCCTGGCTGCGGGAAAATCGTTGGCCACGATGGTGTTGACTGTGTCGTCCGAAATCCGGATGCCTTGCTGTTCGGCCTCGTGAGAAAGTAGAAAAAACAGATCCGGATGCTGGTCGATCTGGCCTATAAGGGCCTGAGATTGCATACCGAATTGCTGCTGAGGAATGCCTGCCAGTGCCAGGCCCATTTCCATATAAGCAAACGCTCGCCCATCGGGCAGGCGAGTGGTGAGGATCTGCCATTCATTCTTTGAATTCGAAAGCTCGCGCTCGTAGACGGTGACGCCACCGAGCTTGCCGGCGGATGGGCCGTTCCCACGAAAGGCGCTATTGCGAAAGCCTGTGGGGACAATGAACGCCACCATCAGGAACACGCCGAAGAAGACCAGGAATTTCTTTCCGTTGCGCTCAAAATATCGATACATATCTGAAGGATAAAGGGAAAGGGGTTGTTCGTCGAGGATCGCGCTCGATGCACAAGAGCTTTGGTCGACGCGCACCTTGTTTATTTTAAAGAACTCTTATTAGCCCGGTTTAGCCGCGACGCGCTAGCGGAGCGCTTCACCCCGTCTGGTTAAAGCGCTCCGCTGGCGCGTCGCGGCTAACCTCGGTTGCTCGTTACGCTTTTGCGAACGCATGAATTTCATGCGGGTCCAGCGTTTTCCAACTCCGCAAGCATCTCCTGCATCGCCGGCGCGAGATCGCGTCCCATGCCCTCTCCGACCTGCACGGCGCGGGCGATTCCTTCCTTCAAAACAATCCGCGCTTCATCAGTCTTCCCAAGGCGGATCAAAACACCCGCCAGCACGTGATAGGTGGCAAGATGATCCGGCGCTACGCGATTGGCAAATCGAAGATGCTCCGCCGCCTCCTGGAGCTCAGGCGCGCTGTCGCTGGCAGCAGTTTCCGCAAGCTTCTTTCCGAGCGCGAATCGGCTCAGTGGATCATTCACATCCAGCGCGACAAGCTTTCGCAGTTTTGGTAAATCCATGGCGCACTTACTGCGGCGGCTCAATGCGGATCGTGTCTTCCCGGTTCTGCCGTTGAACGACCAGCACGATCGGCTCGTGCGGGTGATCCTTTCGCAGGGCCTTGTAGCTCTTTTCAAACTCACCGATGTCGGTGATCGGGTTGTTGTTCATGCTGATGATGATGTCGCCCGGATGCAGCCCGCCGCTGGCGGCATTGCTCTGCGGCCGCTCGACGTCGACGATCACACCCTTGAAATCGTTGGGAAGCTTGCGGGCGTACGTGTCAGTGAAGACCAGCTCGCGAACCACAAATCCCAGATCTTCAGCAAAATAACGCTTGGCTGTGTTCGATCGCTTCGGCTGTTGGCCGAGCTTGATCGGGATTTCCACCAGCGGCTTATCCTGTTCGCGCAAGACCGATAGCGTCACGGTTTCCCCGGGCTTATGCCGCAGGAGACGCCGGCGAAAAATCTCTGGAAGCTCGGTCGCTTCGTCGCCGCGCTCAATCGGCTTGCCATCCATCTTCACAACGATGTCATCCTGCTTCAGGCCGGCCTTGGCGGCAGGGGTATCGGGAATAACCGCGCCAATCTGAATCGCCGGCTTGTCTTTCAATCCAAACGCTTCGGAGACATCTTTGGTCAGGCCCGTCATGTCCGGCACGCCCATCCAAGGCAGCTCGACCGGCTTCTCGGGTGAAGGCGGATCTTCCAGCGTAAGCAAGAAGTCATGTGCGGGAATGAAAAACTTTGGCGGGCTCGTGATCGCATTGAGCGATTCATTGCGATCGTTGAGCAGGATGCTGGTGGTGAAGCGATAGCTGGTCATGCCGATTGCTTTGCCGTCGCTGTTGAAAACGGGGGAACCCATCGCGGCAAGTCCGCCACCCTGAACCAGCACGTGCGGCACATCGCCGCGTAACTTCGCCGATACCGCAGCTTCCATGAAATAGGATTTGTAAGCCGCCACCTGCGGAAGGATGCCGACTGAGTAAACCGGATCGCCCACCTGCACAGGAATGTCTTCAAACTTGATCGGCTTCCAATGCTGTGGCGTCTTGGCCTTCACCAGGGCCATATCAGTGCGTTCATCGCGACCCTGGAAGGTGGCTTCGATCTCGTCGGGGTCACCTTTCTCGTTGGGGACGATGATCTTGAAATCCTTCATCTGCGCATCGGGTATTTGCGGATTCACGATGGTGATCGGCAGCATGACCAGATCATCGCCAACAACCACGCCAGCGCCGATCAGCTCGCGCCGGCCCAGCTCACTCACCCAAGCGTACTGCACCGCCACAAGCGACGGCGTTACTTCCTGGTACAGCTTCCGGGCCGTCTCCGGCGCTACGTTCGCCTGTGCCGCGGCCGCAATCAGCAGCAGAGGCAGAATCCAACCAGTCACGCGTGTCATGCATGCTCCATGATGAGAATGTCGATCGCACTTTCGCAGATTTAGAGCTCTTATTCTTCGTCGTAATTGACTTTCAGCACCGACGCATGGCGTCCCTGGCCGCGCTGAACTTCGAGAACGACAACTTTATCCTTCTTCTTAATCGAGGCATCGTACAGCGCGCTAAATGAATCCAGATCAGTCACTGGCTTTCGATTGACCGATCGAATCACGTCGCCACGATCCAGGCCCGCTTTTTCGGCAGGGTAGCCGACGTTGAGCGTCGTAACGACAACGCCCTGTGTGTCATCGAGACGGGCTTCGTTGGCGTAAGCGCGCGTCAATTCGCGAACCGAAATTCCCCACGATTTGAATTCCTTTTCTTCTCCAACGACGCCCTGAAGCTTTTCGGTTTTGGCGGTGAGGGTAATCGTCTTGCCGCCGCGCTTGAGAGTGAGGTTTACATCCGTTCCGATCGGCAAATCAGCGATCATCTTCCGCGCCGCGGCAATTTCTTCGGGGAAACGGACGTTGACCGGCTTCTCATTGACGTCCAGCAGGATGTCCTGCGATTTCACACCAGCCTTCTCGGCCGGCGAATTCCGATCGACGCTGTTGACCAGAACGCCGTGGTTGATGTCGATGTTGTAGAAAGTTTCCAGATCCTGTAGCGGCTTGAAATCGATTCCCAGATCGCTGCGGTCGACGCGCCCCTTCTTGCCATCCTTCGCGGTCGTGAGAATCCGCGAGATGACTTCCTTGGCCACGTCAATGGGAATGGCAAAATTGAGATTCTGGCCGCCGCCGCGCGTGTTGATGCCGATCACTTTGCCGGTCATGTCCACCAGCGGGCCACCGCTGTTGCCGGGATTGATCGGCGTATCCATCTGGATCCAGTTGTTGAACATGCCGGTTTCGTATTCGTCGATGCGCATGCGCTCAGGATAGAACGTCCGCTCGTTGTTGGAGACGATTCCCAGCGTCATCGTGCGCGCCAGGCCGAAGGGCGTGCCGATGGCCATGACGTCCTGACCGACGATCAGGCCCTTGCTTTCGCCAAGCTCGGCATAGCGGAAATCGACCTTCTTTTTGCTGATTTCATCCATATCCATCTGGACGACAGCCAGATCGGTCCAATGATCATCGCCGACGAGCGTGCCATGCACGCGTTCTTTGCTGTAGAGCGTGACAAAGATCTCGGCAGCACGACCAGCGACGTGGAAATTGGTCAGAATGCGGCCTTTTTCATCGATAATGACACCGGAGCCGATGCCGCGCTGAACCGTTCGCTTGCCTTCGGAATAGATTTCCTGAGCGACGTCAAGCCGCACCACAGCCGGGAAAATCCGCTGGCTCACATCGACGACTGTGCGAGGCGTTGCGCTTGGGAAGGGCTCATTGCTATCGGTGGAGCGCGTTCCCTTGCCTAACACAAAGGCGCTGGCCGACAGCAATGCCAGCGCGGCACAGAACATAGCCGCCCGGGCACCGACATGTGACGCGAGTGTTCGACAGTTGGGATGACTTTGCATCGGTTCCCGTCTGGAAAGAGGAAGTTTTTGAAATTATCAACTTTTACCTGTCGATAAGATGCGCGAAGCTTGGCGTTGTCGCAACCAGTCTGGTGAAATTCCCGCCAGTTGTTGTAAGAAGCATCCGAGTTGTTCAACAGGTCAATCTCCGGTTCAAAGGATCATTCATGCCGTTTTCGTCAGGTGCCGTTTCGTTTCGTCGTTTTCATGTCGCGGGCAAATCGCCCAAGTCCATCACGCAGGACATGCTCGACAAGCTCTCGGAGCATGCGCTGCGGCCGGGGGAATTTGGCGTGCCGGAGGAGATCGAATACGGCTGGAGCGGAGGCCGTCACGTTCTGGACGGCAATTTCAGTTTCGAGCATAACGCTTATGCCGATGCCCTTCATTTCGCTCTCCGCATCGACACCAACAAAGTGCCCGGCTCACTCAAAAAAGCCTGGCAGATAATGGAAGAAGAAGCCGCTGCTAAAGACAATCCATCCGGCTTTATTTCCAAGAATCAGAAGCGAGAAGTGAAAGATTCGATCCGCAAGAAGATCGATCAGGAGTTGCGGGAAGGGCGATTTCGGCGGAGCAAGCTGCTGCCGATCCTCTGGGATCTGCCGACGAAAACGGTTTATTGCTCGGCCACCGGCACTTCGTTTGAAAAGCTGTCGGAGATTTTCGAGCGGACATTCGGCCTTGAGATTGAGCCGCTGTCGGCCGGCACGGCTGCACTCAAAGTGCTCGAGCATGGACACAAGCGCGATTACGAAGACCTTCGGCCGACGCGGTTTGTGCCGGGGCCGGAAGGGGAGGGGCAGCATCCGGATTATCCCTGGACTGCAAAAGGGGCGCAGCCGAAGGATTTTGTGGGGAACGAATTCCTGCTGTGGCTATGGCATGAAGCAGATGCACGAAAGGGCGTGATCGCGACTGAAGGCGCACAAGTGTCAATCTTTTTTGATAAGTCGCTCGATCTGGATTGCGCCTATGGCCAGACTGGCAAGGATTCGCTCCGTGGCGATGGCCCATCGCGCATGCCCGAAGCGCGCGATGGCTTGCGAAGCGGAAAGCTTCCGCGAAAGGCGGGGCTAATTCTGGAAGCCAATCGGCAGCAGTATTCGCTGACCCTTGGAGCCGAGGGCCTTTCGGTGGGCGGATTGAAACTGCCGGATGTGGAAGAGGCGGAATCGCCGCGCGTGGAATTTGAAGAGCGCGTCGGTTTGCTCCGCGATTTCTGCAAAGTGCTCGATGGGCTGTTTGAATCATTCCTGAAGCTTCGCGCCAGCAGCGGCTGGGAAGGACACACAAGCACGATCCGCAAGTGGATTCTGCAAGCATCCAAAGCCGCGGCGGCGTGAAGGTCCGCGTTTTTGTCGTTAGCGCTGGCTCGATCCGATCAATGCCGCGATTGCAATGGCAGCTGTCTCTACGCGCAAAATCGTGGACGTGAGTTTCACTGGGAGGAAACCCGCCTTTTCAAAGGCCTCCATTTCCCCATCAGTCCATCCACCTTCAGGACCAACGAGCGCTAAAGCCCGCTGCGGCGGCGGCATCAAAAGCTGCATAACCGGCGTCGCGGTTGGCTCAGTCGAGAGATACCAGCCTGTGCTCGATTGATTGATGCCCATGCGATTCACAACAAGCTGATCGACCGATATGAGTGGCTCGATCCGCATCGGCATCGCCCGCCGACTTTGCTTGGCCGACTCGATGGCGATGCGTTTCCATCGATCCATTTTGTTGCTGCCTTGCGGAAGAACGACGCTTCGCTCGGCTGCCAGTGGTATAAATGCGCTCGCTCCAAGTTCGCTCAGCTTCTCGACCATCCAATCGGCTCTCTCGCCCTTCGGAACGGCGGCGGCAATGGTCCACTCGGCCGCACTTTGCTTTTCAACGAGCTCTGTGACCAAAACCGCGGCTCCACTCGCTCCAACGTGAATCAACAATGCCGGGGCCTGTCGTCCCTCATCATCAAACACCTCGACCGGCGACCGATCCGCCAGTCGCAACACATCTCGCGCATGATGGGCCTCGGCTGCATCGAGCCGAACCTCGCCGATCTCGAGCTTTTTGACGTGAATTCTTCGCACCGGGGCATCAATTATTGGCCTGATTTATCGTGTCGCAATCGGTTGATTCACCCGGCAATCACTGGTTATGATGGGCCTCAAGTCGTCCGATAAAGGCGAAGGATCGCCATCGTCGGCGGACCGTCAGTTTGAGTCGTGATTTAATGCGATCTCTTACTGGCGAAGCAGCGTTTTGTATCGAAGGGAGTCGCCAATGGGCAAGGCCGCCATGGACCTGCCCGAGCCTGTCGAGGCACCGTCTGCCGCGCCTGAGAACGCGGGGACGGATGATCTTCTCGCCCAGCTTGCCGGGCAGGAGATTGATCGCCTGTTGGCTGATGCCGACGTTCCAGTCGAACGCGCTCCTACACCCGCAGCCGCTGAATCAAACTCTGCTTCAAAAACTGAAACACCGGTAGCTGATTCGAAACCCGCGACAGTTCAGGTTGCGCCCGCACCCATTGAAGCGGTCCCCGCGCCTGTTCAACCGACACGGTCCCGGCTCTCATCCCGCGACCCTGAAACTCCGGCTGCTCCGACGCCCGCGCCAGCTGCGCCCGCCGAAGCACCCAAGTCGCTCCTCCCCAGTCTCGATGCCCCGCGTGCCGAGCAGGCGATTGGCGACATCCTCGGCTCGCTCGATCCCGAGCTCGAAGAAGCCACGCGCGAGCCCACCGAAACCGCGCCGGCCGAGCGCGCTGCCCTCGATGCCGCACTCGGCCCCGCTGCAGCAACGCTAGCGGCTGACGATCTCGCGATCGATTCCGATGATGACGCGCCGCTGCCGCTCTATCTCCGGCCCATCGAATGGCTCAACGCCTGCTTCGACTCGATCCCCGAAACGCTCATCGAAGCCGCCGGAAAGATTGCCATCCTGACGATGGTCAATGCGGTCGCCGTGCTGCTTTACGTGCTGTTCTTCCGGCATCACTAAGCCGGCCAAAGCACACTCATCCGCCCAACGCAAAGCAGGCCGGCGCCAATAATGAAAGCGTCCGCTTCCTGACGTGCGCGGCTCTTTTACGTCGCCACAAACAAACACGTCAGTAAGCGGACGTCAAATTCTTCTGATCTCGCTCGTCGGAGATTACTTCTCCGCCTTCACCGCGAAGCCGGCATTATTAAACGCCTTCACAAGATCCTCGGCGTTGTAGTCGCCGGTGACTGCGAAGGTGTCCTTCTTCGGCTCAGCCTCACCCTTGGCTCCGGGCACAGACTTGATCACCTTGTTGATTGCCGTTGTGCACTTCTTGCAGCAATTGTGAGTCGTGACGTTCAGCGACGTCACCTTGCCCGACGGCGCGCCGGCATCGTCTTTGATCGTGCCGCTGGAAACCGTGCCATAAAACCCGGCCGCCACCAGCGCATCGACCGCCTTCTGCGCTTCCTGCTCATTGGCGGCAGTAATGGTGATCTTGTCGGCCTTCTGATTGATGTCGGCCTTGGCACCGGCTGATTCCACCGCCTTGTTGGCCGCCTTCACGCATGAAGGGCAGCACAGGTGCGTCTTGTCGACCGTCACGGTCGATTCCGCCATGGAAAAGGTGGCGGCTCCGAACGAAACCATCACGCCTGCGATCAAAGCAATCCCGCGATGCATAACTTGCTCCACTAAAATAGAGGAATGAAAAATGCCCGTAGGCCCGAGAGCCTCTTTAGAGGCTCAGGATCATAGCATCAATTGTCTACCGCGAAAGTGAAAAACAGTTGACTGTGAAACGACCGAGCCCCGACTTGGACGGCTGGGCCAGATCGACCGCCCGTCACCCGTCCATGCAACGGCGTGCAACGAAACGCAACGTATTTGGCATTTTGCCGGATGTTGCGTAGCGGCCAGGGTCCAGACACTAGAGACACCTCGAACCAGATTTCCACGTACTGCCATCTCACGGTGACGGGAGCGCGGCGCGTTACAAAATGTTACAGTGTTACAGTTTTTCGCGCGCAACAAGTGTAACATCGGCATCGAATTCCCGGTGTAAGCACTTCACCAGTCGTATTTTACAATTCTGACATTATGGATGAGTTCGGTGTTACACAGTGTAACATTTGTAATATGGAGATATATTAATATGAATCAGGCATTACCAAGTGTCCTGGGGTGCTTCTTTTTGAGGTCTGCCCAACAGCGGTCCCACATTCAGGGCACACGCCACTGACATTGCCCTTAAGGTCGTACAAACACATCTGACACAAACCGCGCCGATTCGCTCGGCGTCGACGCAGAACGCGCCGCGCGCGGAGGGCAGGCAAAATCGCCAGTGCCAGACAGACGTATGCGTGCGGCACAAACAGGACAAAACCAACCATGCTCCTGCTGCTGTTTCCGCCCAACTCCAGCGCTCGCCTGAATCGAATGCCGGCGATGTCCTTATGCCAGGAGTGGTCCCCGGGCTGACGAGCGAAAACATAATACATGTCAAACGGCGGCATCCGCGTGAAGTACCATCCGTTTTCCTTCTCCCAGTTCGGAATGTTGTCAGCGATTACAGTTCTCGGCCAAATCAGATCCCGCCGCGTAAACAGAAATCGGCCATTGTTCGATCCGAGGCGAATCAGGTGCTGCGTGTAAGTCGTCGCATCCAGGCGCGTGCTGATCTGGCCGACGTCGATGAATTGCCGATAGCTGACCGCCCACAGGATCGCCGTCGCGATGCAAAGCAGCAGCGAAACAATGGCCAGCGCGTTCAGCATCCATCGGGCAAGGCGGCGCATTGACGCATTTTACCCACGGCGCAACTCCAACCGAAAATAATTCGCGGACGCGTAGCGACGTCTTCTCCCGGTTTATCCGCCCGGCTTGTCGGGCGCTTTGTTCCGTCCGCGGAATCACTTCGAGCGATCCGCGCATCGTTGACGTCCGGCGATGTACATCCGGGCAGTACTTCCAATCGCGCACCGCAAGCGGTTGCGGCTAACCGATCACGATGCCGCAGCGCGTCGACATGCTGTTCGATGGATCCTTTTGAGCGATATTCCTCGCAGGTCACCTCCGGTTAGTCGGTACAATTTGGCAATGAGCTCGCAAACCCGCGGGTCAATTCGGGGCGGAATGTTTGCCGTTGCGTCGGCGCTGTCATTGCTCCTGTGCGTCATGATGGTGGTGGCTCGCGTGGCCGTTCCGCGGCTGCCGCGCGACATGCTGACAGCGCGAACGATCGATACGCTCTCCGACCAGTCGCGCGTCACATACAACTACGGCCTGACCGGTTTTGGCTTGAGCTTCAACCGCGACAGGGAACTTCTGCCCGGGATGAAGGCCTCGCGAAAATCGCTGCCGGATCTTGATGCGTACGGCTTTAGCTTCTACAGCGGGCCGTCGGTCTCCACGGTCTTTGCCGTCTACTCTGGGCGCGACGTGATGTACAACGAGCACCATGAATACTTTTCCCTCCTGATCCCATACTGGGCTCTCGCGCTGCTCGCCCTGGTGCTGCCGCTGGCTTACTGCCCGCGCCTGCTGCGCCGACTGTCCGAACGCCGGGCCGGTAACCTCTGCTCCACCTGCGGCTACGATCTCCGCGCCACGCCCGATCGTTGTCCAGAATGCGGGAAGATCCCCGTGAAACGTCGTGCCGTCGAAGGTGATTTGAACATAGAAACTCCTGCATCGCCGCCTTCGCCGGGTTCTCGCTGATCGACTGCTGCTTTGGATTTTTTTGTTGGTGCAGCTGTGCGGGGAATGGTGGCGTCACCAATTGAGTGACCATTCACATCGATGCATGATAGAATGTGGATCGAGGAGAACACACGTCTGCAAACGTGCAGCGGATTTTGCGTGAGATACGTGAACTGACGCGGGAGGAGCGCGCTGAGTTTCGTCAGAACATGAAAACGATGGGAGCGCCGACAGAAGGAGACGGTCGCGGGCGTTTGCAGGAGCATCCCAGCCAGTTGGCGATCCCGGCTTGGCTGCAAGCCCTTCTCGAACTGGACAACAAGGGACAATCAGATGCGGCCCTCGACGAACTGTTCGATCGAATCGATGAGATGTTGTCAGCAAGCGAATACGAGAAGGTCGACAGTATTCTAGCAAACATGCCACTGGAAGGACCGTCGTTGACGCTGATGATGGGAGTTCTAAGCATCACCCGCCCCGCAGCCGAGCATCTTCCGTCGCGAGTCCGATACTTCGATAGGGTGTATCGGCTTTGCACGGCCATGCGCCGCGACGCGGATTCGCTTCTCCGGGGTCTGAAGTAGGGGCGATGCGGATGGATCGTGCACATATGGTAGCGAGCCCCATCATCAGAATGTGATCGCGGCGTCCGGCCTTTGAAACACCTCTCTCGCATTCTCGGCGATCATCTCCATCGCCTTGGCGTATCGCTGCACGTCATCCGCCTTCAGCACAATTGGTCCATTCGTGAAAACCTGCGGCAGATTCTCTTCGTGAATGACCAACGCCTTTTGCTGGCGCGTGGGGAAGTCGATGTAGGCGAAGGGCACCATCAACACCGGCTGAATCCAAGGGATTTTTCCGCAGATACCGGCCAAGCGATCTTTGAGCCGCATCGCCAAACGCTGCGCCTGGTGAACGTGATCGGTTTCTTTGCCGTTGAGCAGGTATTTGCCGTCGGCGCTGAGCGAGTATTGGCCGCGGTTGGATTTGGTGGACAAACAGAAGATGCCGGTAGGGCCGATCACGACGTGATCGAGGTCTCCCGCCGCTTGCACCATGATGTTGTGGAAGACGTGAAAACTTTTGGGCAGGTCGTTGAGATACCACGCGACAAGCGCCTCTCCCTGGCCGCCACGCAGCCATTTAATGCGCTCGCGCGCGATCTGGTAAATTGGCTTGTCGGCGCGTCGGGAAAGATAAATGCACCCCGACAGCAGAATCACTTCGATGGGAATGAACCCCCAGAGAGGTAACATGGCAATGCGACGCGTCCATGACAAATACATCACGGCTCGAGCGCCGATCAGCATGCCGAATATAGTTCCAATGCTGATCGATATGACGATGCAAAGCGTCAGAATGCGGCGAAAATGTTTGCTCGCATTTTGCTTTGCGAATTGCCCCGCCCGTTTGTCCCCATGAATTACAGCCATTGCAGATGCAAGGTAACCAATTTTCCACGGTACGAAAATACAGGAGCTTGCGGTTTTGATTGGACCCAACCGCTGAACTGCTCTCTAAAAAACGTGTGGGACCTGCAGCGCCACCACTTTCCGTTCACGATTCACTGCCCAATATCCGCCACGCACTTCTCAACCACGGGATGCAATCGAGGCCAGGCGGCGTCAGTCGAAAGAGCTCGCGGCTGCATGATCTGATTTCGGAAGCGGGGGCCGTAATCGTTGGCGTAGTAGTATTCCTCTTCGCGGGTCATCACGCCGTGAAACTTGGTGGCCAGGGTCTCATCGAAGGCGGTCTGGAATCGGCCTTTGAGCCGGGCATTGGCCGGGTCGCGATAGAAGGAATTGGCGGCATCGATCAAATGCGTGAAGCGGCCCGGGGGAAGGTTCTTGTCGGTCTCGGCCTGCGCGCCTTCGATCTTGCCGCCGGACTGTTGGAGAGAGGGCTGGCCCGTGGCTCCGCGAAGGAGATTTTCGCCCATCTGACGAAGGGCGGCGCTGGGGCCGGTTGCTTTCACTTCAGTCGCAAAGAATTTGTCGATCCCACCGCCACCCATGGGGCCGTGGGCAGCCATCAGGCGGAGCAATGCATTGGCGTCGGCGGGGCTGGTTCCGTGGGATGGGCCGGCGGCGTTCAAGATACGGCCGGCAATCGCGAAGGTTTTGGCGGTCTGTTCCTTCTCCTGCTCAGAGCCGGGGGCAGGATCCACGCCGCTGAATTCGATATATTTGGGAATGAAACGGGAATCCACTTCGACCGTCTTGGTTGTCACCGTCGTGTTGAAGGCCCCGCCGGGGGGTCGGGAGGTAGTGGTCGTCGTGATGGTCACGGTTTGGTGGGCGCCGGGAAAATAAGCGGCACAATTCTTCGAGAATTCGTCCACGTAATTGATGAACATAATCTGGAACGCAGGATCTTTGTCGACATCGTCGGCGAAGCCGCCGTCAAAGACTTCGCGAATGAAGTCATTCCGGTAGACATCCCAATAAGCCTCGGATTTGCGAACGAGATCCTTCGACGCCAGTTGCATGGGTTTGGCATTCTTCAAGACCTCATCGCGCGCCTTCAGGGCAGCGGCCAGGTCCGCGTCTCCAACGGACTTCTGGGCCGCGATGGTGCCTTTGATATCGGCCGATTCCTTTGCATCCCAAGCCGCTTCAAACTGAGGTATGACAAAAGCTGCGAGGTTGGCAGTCGGCAGGCTAAGAATTCGCGCAGTGTTCTGGTTGACGTTAGAACGGAATTCTCCATTGAATCCCATGGATTTGAAATCCTTGAAATCTTTGGGCGGGATCGTGTCCCATTCGTTAGCCAGAAGATGAAAGGCGCCGTTGAAATCAATCGCTCCTCTGAGGCTATAGGTATAGGCCTTGGTGCCGGAGCCGACGGGAAGATAAATCGTCGCCACGCCCTCAATGTCGGGCGCCTGGGCGGGATGCGTGATGGTCAGTTTGAACTTGGTCGGCGGTTCATTCGCTCGGGTGTAGGTTCCGTTAAAAACCCCGACGAGGCTTGGTCGAGCGACGGGAGCGTGGGCGTTGTAGCCGCGAACGGCGGCCATGACGCTATCGATCTGAGACGATGCGCTCTGCTTCGAAGCTCCAGTTTGTCCCGTGCTCTCCGGCGCTTGAGCCGACGACGAAGGAGAATTCGGCGCCTGGGCGAGCGCGGTCGCACCCGCCGGATTCTCGGCGCCGCGTTGTGCGGCTGCCATGAGGGTGTCGAGTTTGGCGGATGCATCCTTGTCCCACTTGCCTTCGAATTTATTTTTGCCAGGAAGGCCATTACGGCCGACCATCTTCGCCGAAATCTGTTCGCGAATATAAGTGAACTCCAGTTGTCCGTTCCGGCCCGTTACTAAGGGAGTTCTGTCAAATTCAGCGGAGATCTGCTGCAGCGCATAAGCATCGGGCGCGGGCTTTCCCAATGGCTTGACGGAATAAAATACCAACGAGCCACCATAATAGCCGGTCAACTTATACGTATAGGTGATGGGCTTGGCCCCGGCGGAGGGTGGTACATCAAACGTGAACACCCCGTCCAATTTTCCATTGACGGATCCGTCGTCGATGAACTTGACGTAAAGTTTGGCCGGAACCTTGTCGTCCGGGTTCGATCCGTACGTGCCGACATACATTCCGTCAATTTCGGTGCGCGGGATAATGGTGTTCGGAGGCCGCGGAGCTGGCGCGCCTGCGTCCTTATTTCCCGCGGCCTCGTTGAGCATCTTGGCCGTTTCATCGACATCCCGAATGGCCTCGAATTTTGGGGCGAGACCGCCGCGCATTGTTCCCGAAATCTGCCCGGCGCCTTTGGCTCCCGCGGGATCGAAGACGCCGTTCATTGCCGACATGTCGAGCCCGACAGGCGGAGGAGATTTCCATCCGCCTCGAATCAACTGGACCATTCGATTCGTTGCGATGAATCGACCCTTGACGTCGCAGGTATACGCCTTCTGGTCAGCCCCTGGTGCCACGTACAAGGTGAATTCCCCGACAAGGCTCCCTCGGTCCTGCAGCGTCAGTGACAGTTTGAATTTCATCGGCCCCTGGTCGCTCGCGCAGGTGCCATTGTAAACGCCAGTGACGGAGGTCGCTTTGGCAGCCTGGGCCGGCTGGGCCTGTGCGCTGGAACATAACGCACAGAGGACGAATATCGAAGCAATGGAGAGCCGAAACGCGATTGAGCCCGAGAGATGTGGAGTCATGGGGCAACATTATGACAGCGATAGACCTCGCCGCAATGAAAATCCCTTGCAGGTTTTTTCAGGGAATTCGGCAGTGTTCCAATCTCGCGGAGATTTCTTGGAACAATTCTTCCAGCGCCTCTTCGATAGATCGCCCGGCGGTATCGATTTGAACGCGGGGATCGGTCCAAGGGTGATAGTCGCGATCCAACACATCCTGCCAGGCAGGCGCCTTGAGGCCTGCGATGTCGATCTCACGATTCTCAATTCTTTGACGATGTTCGCGCCGATCAGAACACACGATTTCGACATCGATGAAAGGTGCGCCCGCGTCTTTGGCAGCTTGACGCCAGGCGTCGCGGGTGAGTTGCCACGGGTTGACGGAGTCGGCGATGACGTTGTTGCCGAGGCTCAGGTTTTCCTTGGCGGTGGCATAGCCGACCGTATAACCCAGGCCGCCGACGTCTTTGATTCCGCCCTGGACGAGCGCTGTCTCGATCGTGTCGGCTCGGAGATAAACCGCATTCAGTCGCGCTGCCAGGCGCTTGGCCAAAGTCGTTTTGCCCGTACCAGGCAGACCCGAGAAGATGATGAGAATTGGCTTTGACATGGGTCGAGTGGCGCGCCCATTTCTCCCCATGAAGGACCACCTCGGCGCAGATAGAATAGCTGCATCGAAGTGACGGCAAAAGGCAAGGTCTCGCAGATTGCACGAAATCGACGCGAAATCAACCGCAGGTGAGATTCAGGATCGCAGCACTTTTTCGGCAATAATCGCGCCGCCGCGTTCGCATCAGCAACCCAAACGCCAGTACGACAAATCCAATCGCGGAAGGCTCCGGCGTTGAAATCGCGTAGAGCGTACCGTTGGAGCCGCCGACGAAGAGCGTGCCGTCGCTGTAGGCGAGATTTCCTGAGATGCCGTATGACCAGTCGGCCTGATGGGTCGCGAGGTCCAGGGCATAGGTCGTAGTGGTCGTGGACAAGAAAAGGACGTTGTCGGTCGCGACCATCGGCCCTGTGAGAGTGCCGCTTGTCGGAGTCCACGACCAAAGTGTGTTTCCTGTCAACTCATCGAGAGCAACCACTTTTCCACCGTCATCCGCATAAAGAACGCCATTGGCGAGCGTGGGCTGTCCGGTAAAATGATCCGAGAGCACCCACGCGATGTGCGGCGTGTGGGTGGCATCGGCCTGGGTGCTGAAGGAAAGAAGCCGGCCGGCGGAAGACTCATTGGGGTATACGGAGCCTGGCTCGTTAGTCGTGAAGGCGTCGTTATGCGATCCCAGGACGATCGCTGAATTCATCGTGTAACCGTTCCACTGAAAGCTCGTGTCGGTCACAAGATAAGTTGTAGAACCGGTTGCCAGATTGATCATTCGAAACTGGCCGTAGATTGGGACCGTGTCGCCGGTGCCCGTAAAGGAGTAGGCGTATTTCCCATCGACAGCGGGCGTCCAACCATCGTACTGCCCCTCATAGCCAAACCAATTCTGGCTGCCGCTCGTCGCGTTGTAGGAGTAAATCCCTCCGAATTCGCCTCCCCCCGTATACACTGTGCCGTTGTAAGGTGTGGGATTGAGGTAGGTCTCCCATTGGGCGCCGTAGGGCGTTGCGAAGACCTGGGCACCCGTCGCAGCGTTTACCCCGTGAAAGAGATTGACATCGGCTTCATTGTCAGTCTGGTAGTAGACCATCCCGTTTGCGTAGGCCGGCGCTGAAGTTGAAAAGACTTGGGTGTGATCGACCCCGAACGAGTATGGGTTGGTCCATTGCACGGCTCCGGTTTGTTCATTGAGCCCAGTAATACCGAGGCCCGGACCTTTGATGTAAACACCATTGCCTCCGACGGCCATGCCTCCGAGTGCGGATGTCGATAAGGGCGTCGACCACTTTACCGACAGGCTTGAAGCATTAATGTTGCCAGGCACGTAACCGGTGTGGGCGGAATCACCCTGATAGGTGGACCATTCGGCACGTGCGGGAGCGGCGATCAATGCCACGGTCGCAACGATGATCGATAAATTCAAAATACCGACGCGCGCTGATCTTGTAATTAAAATCAAGGGGATACCCTCCCAAAAGTGCAAGTGATTCGATTAACGTGAATCCGTCAACGAGGCTAACGCGGGCTGGATTCGCAGTCAAGATATTAATGGCATACCTTATTATTGCTGCGCGCCAGCCATGCCTGTTCGCACAAGAAATCACTGAATGGAAATCCAAAGTTTGAAATCATTGGCGAGGCGGCGACGAAGCTGACTTTCGTTTAGAATGTCGCCTTATGACGTCCACCAATCCCAAAGTCGATGGACTGATCCGCAAAGCCGGCCAGTGGCAGGAGGCATTCAAGAAACTGCGGGCGACCGTGCTGGAATTTCCGCTGACCGAAGACGTGAAATGGCGGAATGCCTGTTACACGCTCGATGACGCCAATATCGTTTTGATGCATGGATTCAAGGAATATTGCGCGCTGCTGTTTTTCAAAGGATCGCTGCTGAAGGACCCGAAGGGGATTCTGGTCAGGCCGGGCGAGAATACGCAGACGAGCCGGCAGATTCGCTTCACCAGCCTGGCCGAAATAGATGCGAAGCAGTCGGCCATCCGCGACATGATCCGCCAGGCCATCGATGCGGAAAAAGCCGGGCTGAAGGCAACCAAGAAAAGCAATGCCGAGCTGAAGCTGCCGGCGGAACTTGCGAAGACGCTGGGTGAAACTCCGGCTTTGAAGAAGGCATTTGAGGCTCTGACGCCGGGCCGGCAGCGCATGTATGCGATTTTTATCTCTGGGGCCAAGCAAGCGAAGACGCGCGAAGCGCGGGTGAAAAAGTGCTTGCCGTTGATTAAAAAGGGGAAAGGGTTGAATGATGAGTAGGGGAGCGGGTGAGTGCGGGGTTAATCGGGAGTTCGGATGCTTTGGTTGCTGCGAAGTCGACGGTCGTGGGCTCTTTTTGCTCTTCTATCGATTGCCTCGATCGCGATAGCCGCGCCGGCACCCCTGGGCGCTACCGTTCATCCCGGCGGCGTGACGTTCCGCATTTGGGCACCGTATGCTGATTCGGTGGCGGTTCGGATCAACGAGGGGAATGCTATCGGGATGGCGAGGGAACCTGGGCATCCGGACCCGGCAGACGCGACATGGAGCGCGGAGGTGCCGGGGGCGAAGGCGGGGGACCACTACAAATATGTCATTCGTTGTAAGGGCAACGAAGGCGAGTTTATCGATCCGCGCGGGCTGGAGCTGACTGATTATACGCCGGGGGCATCGTCGGTCATCGTGAATATGGGTGCGCGGAAGCCGAAGCCGTTTACAACGCCTTCGCTACAAAGCCTGGTCATCTACGAGATGCACATCGGCTCATTCAATCCGGACCCGGCGGAGCCGACTCGATATGATTTTGCGGGGGCGGCGCAGAAGCTGGATTATCTGCAGAAGCTCGGCATCAACGCGATTCAGTTGCTGCCGATCAATGAAAATGCAGTAGGCGGGTTCGGGCGGCGCGGGCGAGGCGGGGCAGCGAGCAGACCATCTGCAGCAGCGCCCAGTGCGGGAGCGAATCGGCAGGGGCCGGCGCGGCGGGCCAATGATTATGATTGGGGGTACGATACCTCTTCCTACTTTGCGATCAAGCGATCGTACGGCACGCCGGAAGAGTTTTTGGACTTTGTTAATGCTGCGCATGCACACGGCATCGCGGTCATCATCGACGTCGTCTACAACCACATGAGTGGGCGAAATCTGCTGCGGAATTTCGGTGGATATTCCACGCCGGAGTTTCCAAACGGCCTTTATTTCAACGATGCCGCGCACGGCACATCGCCCTGGGGACCAAGGCCGGATTTCTCGCGGCCGCAGGTGGCATCCATCATTGAAGATAACGCCCTGATGTACCTCCTCCAGTTCGGATGCGATGGTGAGCGATGGGATTCCGTGGCGAATTTGCGAGCCTTCAGCTCTCGCGGAAATAACACGCCCAATCCCGATGGCATTCAACTGATGCGCAAGACGATCGATGATGCCCGCGCCACGCATCCTGATAAAATTTTCATCGCCGAGGATCTGCGAAATGAATCTTCTGTCACTAAACAAACATCAGAAGGCGGCCTCGGATTCGATACGCAATGGGACAACGTAACGTGCGGTGCGATCCGTCGAGCCGTGACCGGCGACGATGCGAGCCGGGATTTATCGGCTCTGGCAAAGGTCATCGATCGCAAGATCGGTTCTGTCGCATTTTCCCGGGTCATTTATAGCGAAAATCATGATCAGGTCGGCCATCCGCCGAAGGAAATCCGCATGCCCGCCCTGATCGATCCGAAGGATCCGCAGAGCCTCAAGGCCAAGCGCCTGTCGAACCTCGGCGCAGCGATTGTGCTCACCTCCCCCGGCGTGCCAATGCTGTTTCAGGGTCAGGAAATGCTTGATCCCCGCACCTTCACGTTCGGGGTAAATGTCCCAATGGATTGGTCGCGTGTTCAGACGCAAGCCGGCACCATTGCTTTGTATCAGGATTTAATTTCGCTGCGTCGAAATCTTGGTGGACATACAGGTGGGTTGATGGGCGCGCACACCCAGGTTTATCATGTCGATGATGCGACACATACGCTGGCCTACCGCCGATGGGACAAAGGTGTAGATGATGTGATCGTCACGATCAATCTATCATCTTCACCTGTAAAGGCGAAGATTGGCTTCCCGCGCGCTGGGAAGTGGACGACCAGATTTGACAGCAACTCTACCAAATATGACCCGCGGTTTTCTGATGCAACCGGTGGAGAGATCACCGCGGCAGCGACGCCATCTGAAGGTCTGGCCGCGAGTGCTGAGGTGAACATCGGCCCCTATAGCGCGATCATTTTGTCGCAGCAATAACCGAACGCAGAACGCCAGAGATGATTTTCGAGGCGTTACCTTCGATAGGTCTGGAAGGAGCTGGTGTCGACGCCCCCTCCAAACCCCAACGGTAGAACGTTGATACTGAATCCGCTGTCGCGGGTGACTTCATCGTAGAAATAACGGCCGATGAGATAAAAGGTATCGAATCGACGGACCAGGGCGATGCTTGAAGAGACATCCTGACCGTGGATGAAATCGAATTCCTGATCGAGGCTTACGATGTATTTCTTGCTGATCTCGTAATCGGCATGAATGCTGGTGATATTCGAGTTGTCATCGCCGATGTAGCGGTCACCGATGAAATAAGACAATCGCGTATCGCGCCGTACCAAAATGCCCAGCGACATCGTCTGGATTTCCGATTTATCCAGGTTCCAGGAGGCATCCGAAAGCAGCACGGTGTTATCGCTGATGCGCCAGGAGCCGTTCGCATTGATCGCATCGCGCGGCACCGAAGCCTCGGGCATCGATTCGAAAAACAGCCCGCGGAAATTATAAGGCTTGCGCACCGGCTTAGGCGGCTTGTTCGCAAACCAATCCACATCCACGTTGAAGGTGAAAACATCGGAACTGCGCCAGGAGCCCGGGCCACCGCGCTTGGTCTGCCAGCGTTGGTTCAAGCCCAGCTGGATGGCCGACACATCATTAATCTTGTCTACCTCTTCGTCATAGATGTAGACGTGCGTGTTATCGACCGACGTCGCGGAAGTAAACAAATTGAGCTGCGGCTCAATGATGTGCCGAAGCTGGTGGATGTCCAGCAGATCTGATTCGATGGTCGGATCGGTCTTCCAGATTTCGGTACTGATGCGCGCGCCGGCGCCGACAAATGCCCGCAGGCGCTCCGGCTCGCTGGGTTGCTGCGAATATCCGGTCAAACGCCCAAATACGTATGGGACTGCGCGAAAGGGGCCGACGCTGAGGGGGTAATCAATTTCCTGCCGGGTGTCTCCGCGCCAGACGATATCGTCGGTGATGCCAGTCGTCCCCTGCTGGGGAATGCCGGGTGAAAAGGTAGGAAGGAGAAAGCCCTGTTGAGTGATCGGCGTTCGCGACGTTTGAAAATGCAGGCCGCCGCCGCGGTTTTCAGTGAAGAAGGTGAGCTTGTCGTTGGCAAGGCTGTCGCCGACGCGGATGTACTGAACTTCGGGGAGCCGTTCGACTTCGAACTGCTCCTGCTGCATGTTGCTGGTCGTCACCACGCCATTGGGCTGCTCTTCGACCCGCAAGGTGAAGGCCTCGGTTTGATCCTGATGCTTGAGATATCCCATCAGGTCATGCGGCGGACCGGTTTCAAAATCGCGGCGAAAGTACTGTTCGAGGAAGGTGGCATCGGAAACAAAACCGGCCCGAAGCTGCATCGTCCAGTCGTCGGGGAAAAAGTGCTGATGCTCCCAGAGGGCCATGCCGCGCAGGTCAGAGCCGGCGTCCACGCGGGCGGGAAGCCGCCCCAGATTATCCGTGCCGTGGTCGTAAATAAAATATGACCGGAATCCTCCCCCAAAATCCCAAGGCTGCTTGGTGGTGTCGGTGAGCGTACCGCCGCCATACGCGGCGTTCAGTCCGAAGCCTGGCCCGCGCTCGCTCATGTAATCCAGGCGATAGTTGGCATCCAGATCGCGCGGCGGAAGCCCTCCAAGTGTTTCAAACAAGCCGAATTCCGTATTGACCTCGGCTCCATAAATGCTCGAGTTACCAAACCCAAGACTACGAATCGCTTCGCCGCGATCCATCGATCCGGATGCGTATGGCAGATAGAAGAATGGAACATCAAAGGCCTGAAAAGTCACACCCTGAGCGCGAAAGACCGCTCGGCTGCCGATCTCGGGATTGTCGCTGCTTTCCTGGCGGATATAGAGTTTGTCAGCCGCGAGACTCAGCGACGGAACGGCAAATGAGCTGCTGCTGATCTGCGCGTTGTTGATGCTGTATTCGCCAAAGGAAAGCTGGCGAATGATTTTTGCCCGCGCCACCATCGGCGTGCCCCGCGTCGGATCATTGGTGTGCAGCACAGCATCGGTCAGGATGGCGCGATCGCTCGTGAAATCGTAAAAAACCTGGCGGGCCAGAAGCCGCTGTTCGCCCATGCCTTTCTTCACCGGCGTAAATTCGATGCGGACATCCCCTTCGAGATAAGCGCCGGTGACGGTCTCACTGATGCGCCGATTTTTTTCCTTCGACTCGTTCAATTCCCGGAGGCTGTGCAGCGGCGTGAAAAGCACAACGCGATTCGCCTGCAGTTCCAGAAACTCGCCGGTGGGGCGTTGCTGAATCAGCTTGACGTCGCCTGTGAGAATGACGCCCACGGTGCCATCGTCGATCTGCATTGTCTCCATGTTGCGGGCCGCGAACTGCACGGGAACATTTGGAGCCGGTTTGGCGGCCGTGGATCGAGTTGCGGCACGCGTGCTGGCGGATTGCGTGGCGGCGCCGGTTGCATGATAGTCTGCCGGCAGCTCCTGCGTGGCGGCGCGCGTCGCGGCACCCTGCGCCTCGCGAAGGGCCTGCGCCTGTCGAAACAGATCTGAATCGGACAAATCCTTTGGCTCGCGCACGTCGGCGACGATTTTGATATCGCCGCCACGGACGAACGCGTTGGCGAACAAAACATTGCCAGTACGCGTGGAGGATTCCTGCTCGACCACCGCATCGCCAATCAATGCGACTTGCAGGCTTTGAATGTCGAGATTGCGCTCGGAGACCGGCGCCAGCCAGGCAACGGCCCGGCGCGCGCTCATCTTGATCCGGTCAATTTCAATATGAACCGGCCCGTCGAGCTGGACGATCGTGGTCGGCCCCTGCGTCCAGGTGGCGGCAGATTTCCCGCCAAGGATCAGCTGATTTCCAACCGGCAGCGTTTGGCAATAGACAGGCGAGGCAAGAAGAGCAGTCAGCAGCAGGATGACGATCCCTCTCAAACCCACACACCGACTCCTTCCCGAGACCTGCCGCTCGCTTTCCCGCACGAGGCAGGGCGGCATTATAGAAATGGGCGATATGGGGTCAATTCAGGTCGAAAGCAAATTGGGCCGCTGCATTTACAACGCACCGCACGTGAAGCCAACTCGTCGATCGTCGAGCCGGAATCAGCTTGATTGAGATGGGCTGGCTGTGGTACGAGACGGGCGATTAAGGCTCGCCACGCCTGTTGGCGAAGGAGATTCACAATGCTCTGGACGATCAAATCAATCTGCATCGCAGTCTGCTGCGTTCTTGCGGGAATGCTGGAGTTTTCGAGTTCGGCGCGCGGCGAAGATGCCGTGCCGGAAGTCGCATTTGTCGGCGTGGCTCATATCCACACGCCCGACTTTGTCGAGCGCATTTCCAAGCGGCACGATGTGAAGGTGAAATACGTCTGGGACGAAGATCCGCAGCTCGCCAAGCAGTATGCCGAGAAGCTCAAGGTTCCAGTCGCTCAGAGCGTCGAGCAGATTCTCAGCGATCCGCAGATCAAGGCCGTCATCATCTGCTCGGAAACCAATCGGCATCTGAAGCTGGTCACCGCAGCGGCGAAAGCAAAGAAAGACATCTACGCGGAGAAGCCGCTGGGCATGGGAGCGGAAGATGCTTACGCGATGGCCAAGGCGATCCGCGACGCCGGCGTGAAATTCCAGACCGGCTATTTCATGCGTGGCGAGCCGGCGCTGCAGTTCCTCAAGGAGCAGGTCGAGAAGGGCAACTTCGGAACCATCACCCGCATTCGCGGCGTCAACACGCATAACGGTGCCCTGGGCGGCTGGTTCGATCACGAATACCGCTGGATGGCCGACCCCAAGCAGGCCGGCATCGGGGGATATGGCGATTTGGGCACGCATTCGCTCGATCTGATGCTCTGGCTCATGGATCAACCGGTGACAAAGGTGACCGCCACCACTTCCATGGGGACCAATCGATATGGCTGCGATGAACTGGGCGAAGGCATCCTCCAATTCAAGGGCGGCGCGATCGGCACGCTCGGCGCCGGCTGGGATGATATCTCGGCCGATCCGGTGAGCCTGGAAATTGCAGGCACACAGGGGCAGGCCGCGATCGTCAATGGTCGGCTTTATTTCCAAAGCAGCAAAGTGAAAGGATCAAGCATGCGCCGGCCGGTTGCGGATCTGCCGGCACAGCAGCCTCACCCCTTCGAGCTGTTCCTCGATACGGTCACCGGGAAGCAAGTCAAATTGATCGGTGCGGATGAAGCCGCCTATCGCTGCGCGGTCATGGATGCTCTTTATCAAGGGGCCAAGGAATCGAAGTGGGTGGATGTGCAGCAGCCGTCGGCGCAATAGCTGACGTGCTATTTCGCCACGTAGGCAACGATGAATAGCCGACGAAACGGGAAGAGAACCTTACCGTCTGCTTGTGGAGGGTAAGCCGTGGTCAGCTTCTGCAAGTAGCTTTCCAGGAATTCCGATCGCTGGTCAACGGACTTCAGTGCATCCAGAAAAGGACGCAATCCGGTGCCCTTGTACCATTCCAGAATTGCCTGCGCGCTCGGCATGATGTGAATATATTCTGTCTCCCATAGATCCAGATGATCGGTACAGGGCGACAGCACATCGTAATAGAAGGGCAGATCGTGGACATGCCATTCGCGAACCCCGCCGGGCGGGAAGCGAACTTTCCACACCGGTTCGGCAGCAATCTCACGCATCAGCCGATGCGCGGTCGCATCAAAATTGCCCGGCACCTGAATCGCCAACGCGCCGCCCGGATTGACCGCGCGCATCAATCGAGGAAATAGCGTCGCGTGATCTTCCGCCCATTGGAGGGCGGCATTGGAAAAAACAACGTCGAAGCGTTCTTTACCATCCGAATTCCACGAACTGATGTCACCCAAATCCCACGTCTGCTTTGGGTACGACTTTCGTGCCGATTCGATCATCTGCGCTGAGCTATCGAGCCCGGCAATCTGCGACTCGGGCCATCGTTCCATAAGGACAGCCGTGCTATTTCCTGGCCCGCAACCCAGATCAATCACGCGAGCCGGCGCTTCGACGTTCACGCGTGCGGCCAAATCCTGGCAGGGGCGGGTGCGCTGATCAGCAAATTGCAAATAGTGTTTCGAATCCCAGGTCGGCATCGCTCTGTCGTTCTATTCGAACCCCGGAGCTGTGTCTGCAACATAATGCATCATCTGCTCATCGATTGGCGTCCAGGGGCGATCTCGCCGGCCGAATACGCGCTGGGCAACTTCGATCGCTTTATCGATGCGGTAAGGCTCCATGCCGCGATCGGTCCAGAAGGAGAGACTGGGCGTGACGCGCGGCGCGATGGTCGAGCCGCCGACCATGGCGCCGAAGCCGACGTAGCTGCCGGACATGAAGCGCGATTGGATGCTGGTCTTAGCATGGTCGCCAAAGAAGGAGCCGAGGAAGCGCCAGCCACTGGAGAGCATGCGCTTGGAGGTCTTGAGATCGAGTGTGCCGTAGGTGTTTTTAAGATTGCTTGTGGTCGTGCCTGCTCCCAGGTTGACCCACTTACCGACGTAGCTGTGGCCGAGGTATCCCTCGTGAGCCTTGTTGGAAAAACCCAGGATGATCGACATTGAGATTTCGCCACCTACTTTGGACATCATGCCGATGCTCGTTCCTGGCCGAACGTGCGTGAGCGGCTGGACGATTGCATGGGTACCAATGAAGCAGGGGCCCTGGATGACGGCATTGAAGCCGATCGAAGCCCCGTCTTCGATCATCACCGGCCCCTTGGAGGCATCAAGCACACACCCCGCGCTGAGTTTTACGCCCTCGCCCAGCCAGACTTCCGATTCATTTACAAGATGGTAAGGCCCGGCCGATTTGGGAGCTGACGCTTTCCTGAGGTGGGCAAAGTCCTCGATCAGCGATTCGTCATTCCAATGCACTAAGTCGGCAATCGACTCCACCAGCCGGCCTTGGGCGGGCATGTGGGGCAGCTCCATGAACTTCAGCCAACGCTCGGACCGATTGCGGGCATCATCCGGAGATAATCCCGGGCTGTGCACATAGGCCAGGCGAATCACATCATCCTCATCCAGCATGACCGACTCATGCGGCGGATGCTCGATCGGCTCGAAATGGGCCATCCGTCCGTTGACCAGCATCGCCGGCTCATCATCTAACGGCGTATTGACCGACACCGGTATGTCGATGCGCGGCGCAACGCGTTCTCGGCAGAATTGTTCGAGCTCCGGTCGAACCCATAAGGTCAATCGCGTTGGACGGAGATGACGAATCTGCTTTTGCAGCAGCGTGGTCATGCCGCTGGCCATCGTGAATAATGGCCGGCTCAATGACAGCGGTGCGAAATAATGCCACCGCGAAGCCTCGAAGATCACTACGTGCATCGCCGCAAATCATATGACGAATTTGAAAAATGAAAATGGGAGGCGATGTTCGAGTGACTAAAGTGGCTTTACTTCAGCCGCAGCCGGCGGTTTTGGTTGGCTGGCAAATGACCTTCGCAAATGCTCGACAGCATCGCCGACGCTCCAGCAGACCGTGAAATGCTCTCGCACCGCCCGGCGGATAAAGCCGCCGCCAATGCCCTGGTCGATCATGGCCAGAAGCGGGTCATAGAACCCGCCGACATTGATCAGGACGATCGGCTTATCGTGATAACCTAGCGTACGAGCGACGAGAATTTCGAAGACTTCTTCCAACGTTCCCAGGCCGCCCGGGAGAGCGACGAACGCATCCCCATGTTGTTCGAGAAGCGCCTTGCGCTCGCGCATGTTTTCAGTGACGACCAGTTCATCGCAAAGATGGTCGGCGATGCCCTGATCCACTAGCACCTGAGGCGTAACTCCAATCACTTTTCCCTGAACTGCGCGGGCGGCGTGGGCCATTGCGCCCATGCAGCCGCAATCGTTCCCGCCGTAGACTAGTCGCCAATGCTGGTCCGCAATCGCGCGGCCCAATTCCGCCGCCGCATCGAAATAAATTTTGGCGACGCTGCGACTCGATGAGCAATAAACGGTGATTGAGCGAACAGCCATGAATGCCCTTTGATCTTCTCGCGGTCAAACGTCTTACGATTCTTTGGCGGAGACTGTTTGGCGTTCCCGCATCTCCGGCAGATACCCTTTTTGGCGGAAATAGTCCAAAGCACTTTCGACATCCGAAAAAACGCGCGTCGCGGTTTCGGTGACAAAAGGCGAGGGCGTGCTTCGGCCCCGCCAGATGACGTAAACTTCCTTGCCGCTTTCAAACGCGTGATGCAGCTCGCGCTCGACGCCACTGGAAAGGGCGGGCCTGCCATCGGGAAGTTGAGGAATCAGGCTGACGATCATGTTCGATTGGTCGATCATCTTGAAATCGCGGGCGTAGATTTGGCCGAGGATGTCGCCGCTGATCCGCGCCACATCAGTCGTCTTGAGCGTCAGCTTGCCGCCGGCCGATTGAGTTTCGATGGTCGTGCGGCCTTCCTGCATCGCTTTGATCGCTCCCAGGTGCAACGAGAATTCGTCTACGTCGGCGGGGTCGAAGCAGATAAAATGTTCATTGAGCGCTGCTTTGAAGGCTTCAATTTCCGCCAGCGTTTCCGGCAAATCCATCACGTGCGTCATCGGAAATGACAGATACGCCTTACGGCGCTGGCCTTCGAACATCAGGCGGTAAATGGTTTGCGTGGTCGGCACGCCGCGCCCACGGGAGACCATGAAGAAATGGCCGTGGCCGCGGAGGATGTTGGCCAGGATCTCCGTCGCCAGCAGTTCCTCTTCGCGCCAGACCATGATGTCCTTGAGGCTGTGGTCGAGGTCATGATCGCTCAGCAGCCGCTGATGCACGTTATCGACGTTGTCGAGGATCGTGACATACATGTCGGCGTTGAAAGCCTTGATCTGATCGAAATCGAAAGCGGCAAAAAGCCCATGCTTCCAGCGAAAGGTGGCATGCGTGTTGACCAGCACATGTTCATGCTGATCGGCAATCCGCAGGATTTCTTTGAATACTGCGCGCCGCAACGTATTGAGCCGGCCGATCGGCAGATTAAGGATTCGCCCCGGCGGCACGTCCGGGGCCTCAGCATACATCATCCGACCGACGTGGCAGACCTGCAGGTCCAACCCATGCAGCCGCGCATTGGCCTGAAGACCCTCCAAGTATGGCCCTTTATCCACGCCCACTTGCCCGGTGACGATAGCTCGCATTGAGGCTCCGAATGAGAGATTCGTTGCGGAAGATTCTATGCAATCCTTTCGCGGTCGCATAAGCGCCACATCATCTCTTCAGCAAAACTGCGTCTGCCCGTGCTACGATCGGCCAATGGAGCATCTGGAAGGAAAGCAGTCGATTATTGCCGCTCTGCAGGCCCGGCAGCGCCGGTTTCAAGTCATCCTGGTCAGTCAGAGTGCGCACGAGGAAAAGGTGCGGGAGGTCATTGAACTTGCCGGTCAGTTCAATGTACCGGTTCGACGGGCGGAGAGCCGGGAACTGGATGCGATGGCACATGGCGCGACGCATGGCGGCGTGCTCGCGGTGGTTTCGGCCAAGCCGCGGCTTGGAGCCGATGAGCTGATAAATCTGGTCGATTTGTTGACCGAGCCGGCGCTACTTCTACTGATCGAAGGCATCGAAGATGCGCGGAATCTGGGATTTGTGCTTCGCACGGCCGAGGCGGTGGGTGCACATGCGGTGCTCATTAAAAAGCATCTGTGGGATTTCGATTCGGTCGAAATCGCTCGCCCGGCATCCGGCGCTTACGAGCGGTTACCCCTCGTGCAGTTGGAAGATGTCGAACCGCTCCGGCGACTTCGCGCGCGAGGCGTGCAACTCATTGGCTGCCTGGCGGGCGTGAAGCGGACGCTTTATGAAACGAATTTGACCGTCCCATCCATTCTTGCCATCGGCGGTGAAAAGCGTGGCTTATCTGGAGCCGTGCGAAGCGAATGTGACGGGTTTCTGACGATTCCGTCGAAGGGTGGGGCGACGTCGCTGTCGCTATCGCATGCGTCGGCAATCATTCTTGCCGAAGCGATGCGGCAGCGGCTTATCCCACCTTCTCAATCGTAATCTGCGCCGTCGGCGTCTTCTTGATCCGCAGCGACTGTTCGATTCGATGAAGCCCATGAAGCACATCAGCGGCAGTGCGATACTTCGGCTTGGCCGGGTCCGGCGGCTTGAGGATGTCCTGGCTCAGCTGCGCAAGCGCCGTGGCTTCTTCGCTGCCAGGTTCATAGCGAATCAGACCGGTGAGATCGGGGTTTGAGGTCGGCTGCTTGATCTGCACCGCCAGGTAAAACAGATCGACTGCCTTGTCCACTTTTCCATAAGCATCACTGATGATGTAGCTGGTCAGCGAGCCATTGGTGCGCATCTTGTCGAGCATGCGCTGAATCTGGCTGGTGCGCATCAGCTCTTCAAAGAGCGTGTTGAGCATCGGGTTGCCCTGGATGTTCTCACCCATGCGCACCGCCGAGCCGAAATCGACAAAGCCGACACCTTCATCGGTGATGACAAAATTATCGAGACGCAGATCGAGATGGATGATGTTGGCCATCTCATGAACGACGCGGAGCAGCTCCGCGCTTTGGCGGGCAAATTCCATCTGCGTCAGGACGCGGCCGCCATTGCGCAGCCATTTCATCCACATCCGCCGGACGTAACCTCGATCGTCCTTCTCGGCTTCGATGAGTGTCGGAACGCGCCGCGCGTAGACCTCCGGCAGATCGCGCTGAAGGATCTTCAGCATCGCCGCCTCGCGCGTCAGGAACAGCGGGAAGATTTTCTCGGTGAATTTTCGCGCCCGCGTCTCGATGACCTTCATCGGCACATCGCTGAACTTGGCGCGAAGGCGCCCCATCACACGCTCGAGCGTCGGCACTTCTTTCTGCACGACGTAGCCATTAGTCGCCATCGTCCCCATCGATGGGCCGGGCGGGACCAGCTCGACGTGATAAGTAAATCGCTGCGTGAATTCCTTTGGCTTGGCGAGGAAAACCTTGCGAGCGATGAAGTAATAGACTCGCCGCCCCAGGAACGGCAGGAATCGCAGTGGCCCGGTGCGGTAATAAGAAGGCGGACGGACAACCACATACCCGCGATGAGAAAACTGTTCCGCGATCGCATCCAATTTTGCGGGATGGCGCGTCAGGTAGACGAATTGCCCACCCCATCTCAGTCGGCCAAACACATCATCAGGATCGTGCGGCTCTTCTTCAGCCGCGAAGACGAAATCGAGCAGCCCATGCGCCCGTATCAGCGAATTGCTCGATCGATAATGCTCAAACTCGGCATCACCTTCCAGCAGGCGACGAACTGCATCGCGGATCATCGCATCATGATGAGCCGTCGGCACATTAATAATCGGCTCGTTCTCCGTCTGGTCCTGGGCGTCGTGCCCTTCGAGGAGCGGCTGGGTCGGCATGAGTTGGGCTGCATCCATGGCTTGGGGCAAATCATCGCCGCCGACTGTTCCAACGGCAAGCGCGAGCGTCCTGTCGCGACATCCATCCCGCCGGTCAACTGCGCGGCGGCGGCATGATAGAATATCGGCCGTGCGACTGACTCGGCTACTGGATGATCTGCTGGATTTTTGCTTTCCAGGATTTTGTGCGGTTTGCCGCACTCCCTGCGAAGGCAAGAGCCCGCTTTGCGAAACGTGTGGCGATAAGCTTCAGACACTTTGCCGGGCCAGCTTCTGTCCGCTTTGCGCGCTTCCCGTGGCCCAGTCGGATGCGCCTTGTCCAGCATGTAAGGGGGCGGGCGTTCGCAATTTTGAACGCATCGGCCGACTGGCGGTTTTTGAAGAGCCGCTCCGCACGCTGCTGCACCAGTTCAAATACCACCGCTGCTGGACGCTGGGCGAAATTCTGGCCGATCGGTTATGGGAACTGCCGGAGATACAAAAGACCCTCGCGGAATGCGATTGCCTGGTTCCGGTTCCGCTCCATCCGATCCGCCAGATTGTCCGCGGCTATAACCAGGCCGAGGTGATCGCCCGCCAGCTTTCCCGCCATTGCGGTCTGCCGATCGCGAGGCCGGTGGTTCGCGTACGCGATACGCCGACCCAGACCCATCTCCATTCGCGCGCTCAGCGCACAAAGAATCTTCGCGATGCTTTCCGCTTGGATCATCCGGAATCGATTGAAGGAAAAACGGTTGCGGTCATTGATGACGTGATGACCACTGGCGCCACACTGCAAACGCTCGCCCGTGCGTTGAAGCCTGCAAAGCCAGCCACTCTATGTGCCGTAATCATTGCGATTGCCGATCCGCGCGGCCGAGGATTTGAGGTCGTATAAGCCTCGAATCCAACGCTTGAAATACGCTTCGGTAACCGTTCATTTTTAAGAATCTCCATCCATCGCATCACAGACATCAGCAATTACCCAAACTCGCACCCGTCACCTGCGCCCAGCGAGTTATCGACCGAAAAAACTGTTGATTTGCCGGCCGAAAATTGATCCTGCGGCATACTTGCGATGAACGCACGCCGGCACGGGCGCCGGCTATTGATCCTCAAATTAAATCGATCGCCGAACCCAGTGATGGTCACCGGTGGCGCACCACAGTGACGCCGCGCCGGAGATTCCGCCTGCTCATTTGGAGACACCGAATGCCTCGCTCTTCGATGCTCGCCAACTTTTCGGCTCGCAACCCCAATCCCTTTCACCGCACCGCGCGCCGCGCTCGATCTCACTCGCGCGCCACGGTTGAGAAACTCGAACGCCGTCAGCTTCTGTCGGCAGCTATTTCCGGCATCGTGCTCCAGGACATGACCGGCAACGGACTGACCAGCGACGATCACGCGCTCAAAGGCCAGATCGTAAAGCTCTATCGCGACACCAACGGCAATGGCGTGCTCGATGCGAACGAGAATAAGGCAATCGCCAGCAAGACAAGCAAAGCCAATGGCACCTTCTGCTTCAACAATCTCAAGCCCGGCAATTATCTGATTGCCGATGTCCCGGTGAAATCGATCCGCACGGCGCCGGTGTCGTCCAACACCTATGCCATCCAGGTCACTAGCGGTACTGCCGGCGGATATGTCTTCGACAACTACGTCAATACTTTCAATCCCAAGCTTCTCAGCGGCATCACTTACACCATCGACGGCACGAAAACCGTCACCACGCTGACCAACAACGTCCACGAAGGCGACACCGTCATCGCCAACTTCACCGTCGCCAAAAATTCCAGCGTCATGCTCTCGCTGGTCAGCTACCACGCACCGTCGGCAACCTTCGACGCAACGACCGCCAATCAGCAGGTCGTCGCCGATTCCAGGACCGGCACGTTTGGCCCCGGCGCACATTCGATGACCATCACCGTGCCCGACTGCTATTTTCAAGTCGATTTTGTCGGCGGCACCGTGATCACCCAATTTGGACCCGCCGGCAGCAACATCTTCTATCAACAGGAAGGCCGGCTCATCTCCAACGCCAACGGTGGCGATCATTCCTGCGGTTGCGATTGCGGCTGCACGCCACATACCCCGGAGCCCAGCTCGATCAGCGGACTGATTTATTGCGACACCAATTTGAACGGCAGCTATGACGCCGGCGTCGATGAAGCGATGGCCGGCCAGACTGTAAATCTGACCGGCACCACGACTGCCGGTGCTTCGGTCACGCTTACGACGACCACTGCCAACGATGGCACTTTCCAATTCATGAATCTCGCCGCCGGCACCTACACGGTCACTGAACCGGAGCCGGGCGGTCATGTGGATGCGAAGAACTTCGCGTTGGTCGCTGCGGGAAATGGCACCACGGCCCAGAATGGAACAACTGATACGATCTCCGGCATCACACTCGCCGCGGGCCAGAACCTCACCGGCTACCAGTTTGCCGAAGTCGAGCCCGGTCCAATCAGCGGCACCGTCTGGGTCGATCTCAATAACGACGGCATAATCGATGCATCCGAACCTCGCCTGGCGGGCGTGCAAATCGCCCTGGCCGGCACCAATGACCTCGGCCAACCCGTCGCGATGACGACCACGACCGATGCCCTGGGCAATTACCTCTTCAACGTTCGTCCCGGCCTCTACTCGCTTACCGAAACGCAGCCTGGCGGGTACATGGAGGGCAAAGACATCCTCGGCTCGCTGGGCGGAGACGCCAGCGTGCAGAACATCTTCAGCCATATTTCATTGCCTGGCTGCGATGGCGCCGGCGCTGGATACGACTTCGGCGAGCAGGCCGATCCAGCCTCGCTGTGCGGCCGAGTCTTCTGCGATTCAGATCTGAGCGGCTCCTGCAGTGCTGGCGACGACGCCCTTGCCGGCGTCACAGTTACGCTCGTCGGCACCACGCTCGGTGGCCAGAACATCAACTTGACAACCGTAACGGCTAATGATGGCACCTATGGTTTCGGCCATATCGTGGCTGGCAACTACACGCTCAGCGAAACGGAACCAGCCGGCCATACCGACGCGAAAAACTATGCGATCATCGGAACCGCAGGTGGAGTTCGCAGTCAGTCCGTCTCGATCGATACCGTTTCCAACATCACGTTGACTGCGGGCACCCACGCGAGCGGCTATGACTTTGCCGAAGTCTCGATCGGATCGATTTCCGGCGCCATCTGGGTCGATGCCAACAGCAATGGCCAGATTGATCAGGGCGAGGCGAAGCTCGCGAACGTAGCGCTTTCGATGACAGGCACCAACGATCTTGGCCAAAGCATCTCGGCCAACGCTACGACCGACGCGCAGGGCGACTACAGCTTCAGCAGCCTTCGCCCCGGCATTTACACCGTCATCGAAAGCCAGCCGGCCAATTATCAGCAGGGAACAACTTTCATCGGATCGCTCGGCGGAATCAGCAGCTCGCTGGATCATGTCACCATCACGCTCCCCGGCTGCGAAAACACCGGCATCAACTACAACTTCAGCGAACTGCTCCCGCCTTCATCAATCAGCGGGCGAGTGTTCTGCGATACCGATTTGAGCGGAACCTACACCGCCGGCGATGATGGTCTGGTGGGTGTGAGCGTGGTCCTTACCGGCACAACTCTGTCGGGCCAGAACATCAGTCTATCGACAACCACCGCTGCCGACGGGACCTATTCATTCACGAACCTCTCGGCCGGCACCTACAAGATTTTGGAAGCCGAGCCGGCGGGGCATGTCGATGGCAAGAATTACGCCGCCATCGGAACCGCGGGTGGCATTCGATCCCAAGCCTCTGCGGCCGGCCCCGACACCGTCGCCGGCATCACTCTGACCGGCCAGAATGCCACCGGCTACGACTTTGCCGAGGTTTCGCTGGGCTCCATCTCCGGGACCGTGTGGCTCGATTGCAACAACGACGGCAAGATCAACTCCGGCGAAAGCGGAATCGCCAATGTGAAGATCACGTTGACCGGCACCGATGATCTCGGAAACTCGGTCGCCACCACAACCACCACCGACTCTCACGGCAACTATTCCTTCACCACCCTGCGGCCCTGCACGTATACGATCACCGAAACCCAGCCGGCCAACCTTCTTGAAGGCAAAGATGTTCTCGGATCGCTCGGCGGTAATGCCAGTGTTCAGGATGTCTTCTCCAACGTCCAGCTACCGGGCTGTGATGGAAACGGCACGTGTTACAACTTTGGTGAACAGGTTCAGCCGACCTGTGGCCTCTTCCATGGCGACACCGCCACCATCGGATTCTGGAACAACAAGAATGGCCAGGCGCTGATCAATTCACTCAACGGCGGCCCGAATTCCACGCAGCTTGGCAACTGGCTCGCAACCAACTTCCCGAACCTCTACTCCAGCTTCAAGGGCAAAACGAACCGTTACATTGCCAGCGCCTTCAGCAACGACTTCAACCAGACAGGCCAGAAGCTCAGCGCCCAGATTCTGGGATGTGCACTGGCTGTTTATGTGACCAATTCATCGCTGGCCGGAAATGTCGCCGCCGCGTATGGCTTCAATGTCGGGACCTTTGGGACCGGCATCCTGACGATCAACGTCGGCTCCAGCGGGGCGGCCTTCGGTTGCACCAACAACACCACGATCACCATCATGCAGGCCCTGCAGGCCGCTAATGCCCAATCGTCAGGCGGGACGCTGTATGGCGGTAACACGAACTTGAGCAACATGGCCAACACGATCTTCGACGCGATCAATCAGGGCGGCGATATCTCATAAGCCAGATTCTCGAAGACACACCACATTTCGTTGCACGATGGCCGGTATTCGTTTGTCGGCCATCGTGCTGTTTTTGTGGCGGCGCTTCTGGTAAACCCATGGCGTCTCTTGCTCGTCAAGCATCTTTCCCGATCTCCTGCGCGAGGCGGCCATGCGATACCTCAAATCAGCGATCATCTTTCTGTTCATCATTTGCTTCATGAATCGCGCCGCTTTGGCGCAAGCCCCGCGATTGGACCCGCTCAAATCGCCGGAAGTGCTCTCCGATCATCGCGTGACTTTCCGCCTGCGCGCACCAGAGGCCAAAGAGGTTTCCATCTTCGGCGACTGGATGCCCATCGGAACTAAAGAACCCCTGACGCGCGACGAAAAGGGCGTCTGGAGCATCACCCTCGGCCCGCTCGCGGCAGGCGATGCGATTTACAATTTCTATCTCGATGGCCTGCCCATCGCCGACCCGATCAATCCGCATATCAAGCTTCGCGCGCGGACATCCGCCAGCATCGTCGATGTGCCGGGTGATGGAACGGAGCTCTGGCAGCCACTTGAAGTGCCGCATGGCCTGGTGGAATTGAACTGGGAAAAATCCAAAGCAATTGAAGGCCAGACCCGCGAATTTCGCGTCTACGTTCCGCCCGGCTATCACGAGCAGCCAGGGACGCGCTTCCCCGTGCTCTATCTTCTGCACGGCTCCAACGACACCGCCGCCGGCTGGACCGACGTCGGCCACGCAAACTTCATTCTCGATAATCTAATCGCACAAAAGCGCGCTAAGCCCATGATCATCGTGATGCCTTGGGGCCATGCGGTGCCGTTCGATGCTCCGCGCGAAATCCAATCGAAGAACAATGCGCTGTTCGAGAATTATGTTCTGGAAGACCTGATCCCCACCGTCGAGGCGCGCTATCGGGTCGCGCCTGGTCGCGAGAATCGCGCCATCGTCGGCCTTTCCATGGGCGGCGGCCAGGCCATCGCCATCGGCTTGAGTCATCTCGAGTTGTTCAGCTACGTCGGCGGATTCAGCGCCGCCGCGCCCGGCGATTTTGAAACCCGTTTTCATTCTCTCCTGGACGATCCAAAATCCACAAACGATCGCCTGTCGCTTTTCTGGTTTGGTTGCGGCCAACAGGACACGCTCTTCGGACGATCGAAGAATCTCGACGCTCTCCTGAGGGCCCATCAGATCCGCCACACCTTCCGCGTGACCGATGGCCGCCACAATTACACGCTCTGGCGCCAATACCTCGGCGAGATTACGCCGCTGCTGTTTGCAGGGTATTCGTAGTAGATACCGTCGGTTACTTACCCGGCTGCTCGATCAGCAATTGATCCAGCACATCGGCGATGTGCTCGGGCTGGAGGCCCAACGCGCGAACCCGGCCATCGCGGTCGATGATGGCGATGGTGGGCCAGAAGTCGATGGTCCAGGGGGTAAAGTCGCGCGTGAGCATCTTGGCGGTCGGATAGTGCATTTTGTTCTCGTCGGCCACTTTGTTCATCGTTTGCGAGCCACGCGGGCTGCAGGCGCCGAAGACCAGGACGCCCTTGCTGGCATATTTGCTTAAGATTTCGTTGGTGTGCGGAATGTTCGCAATGCATGGCTGGCACCACGTCGCCCAGAAATCGATGACGACGATTTTGCCTTTGGTTTTTGCCAGATCCACCGGCTCGCCGCGCCAGCCGTGCAAAGTCAGCGGCGGGGCGGGGTGTTCCAGTAACGCCATCGCCGCGCGATAGGCCTCGATGTCGTCCTTCTCCTTGTAATAGTCGCGCGCCATTTTGGAGATTTGTGGATTGGGCTTGGGATCGCCGCTGGCATACGCGCAACCCGCGCAACCGATGATCAACACGATAATCGAAATGAATGTCGCCAATTTCATTTGTGCAACTCTGCGCTTTGTTCCGACGCTGTCGCCTATGACACCGCCCGTGAAAATATACGTTTGGTGCCGGCTGGAATTCGATATTTTAGCCACATCTTGCGTAATGAAAGATCCGCGTGGCCTTCCTTCAAAATGAATTGGATATTCTCCATTGGAGATCGTCCAATGTCAGACCAATACAAGTGGATATGGCCGGTCGCGGGCACGCTCGCAGTTATTGTCGCCTTTGGATCGGGCATCAGCATCGGGGATCGATGGATCACATTGACCTTCGGCCCCAAAGCTGCTGTTGCCACTACTACCTCGGTAAGCCTCGATCCGGCCGCCTTCAGGCCAATCGTTCGAGAGGAAGTACAGCGCGGCATCCAACAGATTCTGGATGCGCCAAAAGATGCGAAGCCAGTGAAAACAGCGGGCCCTCCATCGCTTCCCAGCAGGGCCGCTGTGCTGATTTCGACCTTGCATAATCTGCGGTCTGAATTGCTGCTTTATCGCACGCAGCATCACGACAAATACCCGACCCTCGCGCAGCTTCAGGATTGGGCGGCTCTCACGAAGCCGACTAATTCCGATGGCTCGCTCGCGGGCGGAACGATCCAGGTTTATGGCCCGTATGCGCAGGCTGCGCCGGTGAACCCGATCACGAGCTACTCGGATCTTGCGCCGGCGGGCTATCCGACGCCGACTTGCGGCTGGACCTATGACGAGCGCACGGGCCGAGTCCGTGCGTACATTCCCTATGGCCATCCCGGCGGAGAATTCGTCGCCGATGCTTATGTCGAGCGCGGAAATCTCCATCGCCTCAACACGGTCAGCGTTACGCGCTGAAATTGCCGAGCCGACAGAACGTCGCGGCCAAAACGCCGCTTTCAGAGCCGTTGCGCACAATTTTATCGGACATTGGTCAATTCTCTGAAGCGTCGATCAATGCTCTGCCGATAGAAAACCTGTCGCTCACGGAAGGGCAGGCAAAGCTATGTCGCAAAGGGCTCACCATTGTCCATTTCTGAATCGCGCGGATGATCGATGCTCCAACAATTTCAGCCTCGATCGGCTGGATCGGGCATTCGATCATTGCTTCGGCAGCTATGCGCGGTGCGCGGTCTATGCCGAGCTGCTATCCGAACGCCAAACGCTTCGATCGTGTGCCGGTCGGCAGCCGGAAGTGGCTGTCAGTGCGGATTTGACCGATCGGCCCGGCTGCTCGACCCAGTGGTGCGCCGACCATCGCGAGGGCAAAGATGTTGCAGGCCCGTTCGTCCAGATCACCCTCTCCCACGCTCACTACAAGCAGTCTGCCTGAGCTGCGGACGTTCCTGGTCCACCTGGCATCCGAGCGCGGGCTGGCGGCCAATTCGCTGCTGGCCTACCGGCGCGATCTGGAAGACCTGGAGCGATTTCTGAAAGAGCGCGGCCGCACGCCGATCAATGCGGAATCCGACGATTTTCGGCTCTATTTGCAGCATCAGACGCGCATCGGCCAATCCACGCGAACCGTCGCTCGTCGCCTGGCGGCAATTCGCGTATTCCTCCGATTTCTCCCTACGCTCGGACATGATCGAGCAAATGTGCTTCAGCAGCTCGAACGGCCCAAGCCCGAGCAATCGCTTCCGAAGATCCTCAGTCGAACACAGGTCAATCAGCTCATCGCGGCTCCCAATCCCAAGTCAGTTCTTTTCGCAAGGGATGTTGCGATTTTGGAATTGCTCTATGCCTGCGGGCTTCGGGCGACAGAACTGTGCGAGCTTGGTCTGCGCGACGTGAATCTGCAGGTGGGATGCGTTCGCGTCCTGGGAAAGGGAAGCAAGGAACGCATGGTGCCGATCGGACAGGCGGGTGTGGAAGCCGCGCAGCGTTACCTGAACGAATGTCGACCAAAGCTCGACAAACGACAATCGGATCGATTTTTTCTTTCCCGCACGGGCCAGCCGTTGGAGCGCGTTGGCCTCTGGATGCTGGTGGAAAAGTATGGCCGAAGGAGCGGCCTGCTGAAATCGATCAGCCCTCATACCCTCCGGCATTGCTTCGCCACGCATCTGATTGGCGGCGGGGCCGACCTGCGCGTCGTGCAGGAATTGCTTGGCCACAGCGACATCGCGACGACTCAAATCTACACGCACGTCGATCAGGATCGCCTCAAGGCGATTCACAGCAAATTCCATCCGCGAAGATAAATGCCGCCTTGTCCGGCATTTTGGGCGCGATGGAGATTCCGAAAAAGATTTTCCCATTTCGGGGAAGAAATATGGCAACTCCCTCGACTGTTGATGAGGATGATGTAGTCCCTTTCGACGGAGGTTTGCCGTGCTCAATTGGAAATTCTGGCGTCGTGTTGCGAGTTCGTCTGCCTCATCGCAACGAAAGTCATGCGATCAATTGATCGAGACACTTGAGAATCGCACGCTTTTGTCCGCGACGGGAACCCACGCGCTCCACACAGCCCTCAAGCATTCGACCAAGGTGCATGCCGCCACGGTCAAGCCGGCGAAGATCACGCATAGTAAAGCGGCTAAATCGAGCAAAAATCATAAGGGCAGTGCGACGCCCAACGTCATTGCATCCAACGCTGCCTCGTCATCTTCCACGACCAGCACTGGCTCAACGACGGCTGTGCCGATTTTCGGCGATCGCGGGCACATATTGAGCACGATTCCCTTCAGCGAAGCGCCAACCGCGGTACAAAATGGCTTGACATCTCTCGCGTCTACGGATCACCTGACCGCGCCAACCGCGACCGACACCGTCCATCTGGGCAATCACAACGGCGTCGAGACCTATTCGCTGCTCATTACGTCGACCGGCACGCAGACTGACATCACCGTCGATCAAAATGGAAATCCGGTGACGCAGCCGACGCTCACCACCACAACCTTTGGCACGCTCAGCGGAACCGGCACCGGCAGCGATGCCGCCGCGGCTGCGGAGATCACGGCGATCGCCTCCGCCCTTGGTCTCACCGCGCCGGCATCGACCGACACCGTCAACGTCAGCACGACGGCTGGGGGCGCGATCACCTATTCGATTCACCTGACGCGCTCAACAACTTCTACGACTACCACAACTGACGATCATGATTTCTTCGAAAACCGTGGCGAAACGATCGCCGTCGATGCCAGCGGCAATCCTGTCGGCGCGCAGGAGCTCCCGTTCAGCGTGATGCCGACTAAGATTCAGAACGGTATCAATGCCCATTTGCCGACTGGCGCAACCGCCCTTGCGACAACTTCCACGCAGTCAGTTCGGGTTCTGACGATCGACGGCACGACTTATTACTCGACCACCTTCGATACCAGCGGCACCCAGACGACGGTGACGGTTGATGCCGCTGGCGATCTTGCGACGCTGCCTTCCTCTTCGACAGCCGACTTCTCGACGATTCCGGCATCCGCCCAGACCGAGCTGCAGACTCTGGCCACCACCAATGGCGTCAGCGGAACGATCAGCGGCACGCAGACCGTCAACGTCTTCAACGAAGGCAACGGCACCACGATCTACAGCGTGAGCCTCAGCGCCACCAACAGCACGACCAGCCAGACCTACATGATCACGATCTCCGTCGATCAAGCCGGCAACCCGACCGTGCCCCCGCAGAACTTCGGGTCCGGACCCGGAGACTGCGGCGGCGGGTTCCCCGGTGATGGATTCGGTGGACTCTTTGGCTCAGGCGATGGCGATGGATTTGGTGGCCGCCAAGGCTGATTCCATACAACCCTTCCCTTGACCCGCGCATGCCCGGCCTATTTGTTTTGGCCGGGCATGCTCGTTTCATTGTTCGCTTTTGCTGATTCCGACTCATCCTTTAGCCGCACCACCTGTGGGGCGCGGCCAGTGCGTATTGAGCGTAACACCCATGCCAAGAGCTAGAGAACGCCGCTCGGCACCTCAATAATTTCCCTGCTCTCCCGCGCCTTTGGACGCGCCCCACAGGTGGGGCGGCTAAAGGGATAAGGACGATGCGAAGCATCGGCAGGAAGAGTGCCGTTTGACACCTTTCCCCTCGCGCATAGACTCAACCCCCGCTGTTATAGTTTTCTGTTCCCCGCGTCCGATAACCACAAGGAGAAGCAGCGGATCGCACGCTTTTGGGCCGGGCCTTCGTTTTTTCATCGTTTCCGGGCTCACGGCGGCGATCGGCGCTTTTTGAACATGAGCATCAACATCGAGTTCATCCAGGGCCGGCAGATTCTGGATTCCCGCGGCAACCCCACCGTCGAAGTGGATGTCGTGCTGGAAGACGGCACTCTTGGCCGCGCCGCGGTCCCCAGCGGCGCCAGCACCGGCGAGCATGAAGCCGTCGAGCTGCGCGATGACGACAAGAAGCGCTGGGTCGGCAAGGGCGTTTCCAAAGCGGTCGAAAACGTTAATACCAAGATCGCCCCCGAACTCATTGGCCTGGATCCGCGCGATCAGGAAGCAATCGATCAACTCATGATCGAGCTCGATGGGACTCCAAACAAAGCCAAGCTCGGCGCTAATGCGATCCTCGGCGTTTCCATGGCCGTGGCTAAGGCTGCTGCCGAAGTTTGCTCGCTCCCTCTATATCGCTATCTGGGCGGACCGGCGGCGCGCACGCTGCCGGTGCCGATGATGAACATCCTCAACGGCGGCAAGCATGCCGACAACAATGTCGATTTCCAGGAATTCATGATTCAGCCCTGGGGCTTCGACAGCTTTTCCGAAGGCCTGCGCGCCGGCGTGGAAATCTATCACGCCCTCAAGAAGGTCCTCCACAAGAACAAGATGAGCACCGCCGTCGGCGACGAGGGCGGCTTTGCGCCCGATCTTAAAGACAACGAAGACGCACTGAAGGTGATCGGCGAAGCCGTCACCGCAGCGGGCTACGAATTTGGCAAGCAGGTTTTCGTCGCGCTCGATCCGGCGGCCAGCGAATTGTGGGACAACGAAAAGAAGGGGTACAAGTTCTTCAAGAGCAATCCCGATAAAATTCTCCGCCCCGAGGAAATGGTCGATTACTGGGCGAAGTGGGCCGACAAATATCCGATCCGCTCGATCGAAGACGGCTGCGCGGAAAATGACTGGCACGGCTGGAAGCTCATGACCGATCGCATGGGCAAGAAGCTTCAGCTTGTCGGTGATGATCTCTTCGTCACCAACGTCAAGTTTCTCGAGAAGGGCATCAAGACCGGCACCGCCAACTCGATTCTGGTGAAGGTCAATCAGATCGGCACGCTCAGCGAAACGTTTGCCGCGGTCAACATGGCCGTTCGCAACGGCTACTCCGCCGTGCTTTCGCATCGCAGCGGCGAAACCGAAGACAGCACGATTTCCGATATCGCGGTGGCCACCAATTGTGGCCAGATTAAGACCGGCGCGCCCGCGCGCAGCGACCGCGTCGCCAAGTACAACCAGCTTCTGCGCATCGAAGAGCAGCTCGGCGAGCGCGCCCAATACGGGGCCGCGTTCTGGAACAAATAGGAAGACGCAGCGATGGACCCATTGGCCGGCAAGAAAAACGAGGACGACTCTTCCCTGACCCCCTGGGAGCTGATCGATCCCGACGAGCCGGCCAAGGGGCCCGCGCCCAAGTCCCAAGCCGAGGATGAGGCGGAGGGTGTCGCGGTCTATTCGGTTGAGACGGACGCTCCGATCGGTGCACCGGAACTCGAAGAAATTCCCGAAGCTGAGCCGGTCGCGGCGCCAGCCGAGATGATCACTGCGGAAGCGATTGCTCCGGAGACGGAAATCTCCGCGCCGGCTGAAGCGCCGTCAGTCTCTGACGAGCCCTGGCAATGGGACCATGTAGATGCCGTGCAGCGCGTTGATTCGCTCTGCACGCTGCCGGCGTTGGTGTTTGAACCGGAATTGCCCGCGCAATCTGAGGAAGCCGCGCTCCCCGCGGCAGCCGTGATCGCTCCTGAACCGGCTCAAAACGAATCCGATTCCCTGCTGGATTCCTGCATCGACGAAGCGATTGCGGAGCCTGCGACGTCGCAAGTGTCCGACTCTTCCACGACCATCACAACAAGCATCGATCCGCAACCGGAATTGGGTGCTCCTGCCGATTCTGGAACGTCTGAAATGTTCGGCGAAACCATCACCGCGCTGGATGCCATGCCCGATACGATGGGCGAGATCGCTGACATCACCCAGGCCGTAGGCGAAGCGCCGCCAGTGGAAGTGGCAGATCACGCGATTGCGGTCACAGCATCTGCCGAACCGACCGAAGAAGCACCAGTATCGGCTGATGCGCTGCGCGATGTGCTCGAAGCGGCCAGCGTGTCCGATCCTGTTGAAAACGAGTCCGTGCAGACGATTCCTGAAGAAATCGCTCCAGAGGCAGAGGCAGAGCCAGAACCGGATCCTCGTCCTCAAGTGCGGGCCTACGCGCCGCCGCAGGAAGAGGAATGGCTCGACGACGACGAAGAGGCCGAATACGACGAAGCTGAGGAAGAAGACGCCGACCTGGCGGAAGCGGTCTTCACCGAAGACGAAGCCGACATCCCTGAGCCGCGCTGGGAAGATCCGGAACTGGACGGCGAGCTCGCCCCCGTTGCCTCCGACGGCGGCGGCTGGACCATTCCGCTGCTGTGTGCCGGCATCGCGATCATCGCCTGCTGCATTGTGATGCCGCAGATCGACGCCAACCGCCGGCTCGCGTATGAAAAGATGACGCTCAAGTCGGACCTGGTGTTGATCCAAAAGCAAGTGTCTGTCAACGACGAGTTCCTCAAGAAGATTGTCGATGATCCGAGCCTCGCCGAGCGCCTGGCTCAGCGCCAGCTCAAGCGCGTCCGCAAGGGGCAGCACGTACTGAAGATCCGCGACGAGAAGCCGGACATGTCGCCGTTCCAGATCACGGCGGTCACTCCGCCCCCCGCGCCGCCGCCCTACAAGCCACTCAGCGGCACCATCGCCACCCTCTGTTACAGCGCTCGCAATCGCCTCTACCTGACCGGCATCGCGCTCGCGATGATCGCTTTCGGTCTCGTGCTCGGGGCGGCACCGCAAAGAACGGGTGGGCAAGCGTCGGCCTGACGCACGTTACACAATGTTACAAAATGTGACCTCGACTTTTGCACTTTTCCGCCTCAGGCTGCGGCGGCGAGGTGGGCCAGGAGCCAATCCTGCACGCGGTTGGGTAATTGTGTTACGAGGCTG
>Ga0134128_10000536_pt1 | contig 52693 bp, 41 predicted proteins | sample KB31754_FD_96462 | JGI IMG/M metagenome (GOLD analysis project Ga0134128, IMG submission 96462) | Terrestrial soil microbial communities with excess Nitrogen fertilizer from Kellogg Biological Station, Michigan, USA - KB3-175-4 | ecosystem: Environmental > Terrestrial > Soil > Unclassified ... | reverse complement strand
TAAGCAGAATCAACTACATACGGAGCCGTGACCGTTAGGGAGCGGCAAACGGTGTCGGGGATGCGAATGCGTTTGAATGCGGCAAAAAAGCAATTTGATATTTTTTCACAACCCCTCACGGTCGCGAAAACACAGGTCGCGGTCTCGCTTCGCTTGCCCGAAATGCTCAGTTAGCGACCGGGCGGGAGCCCGGTCGGGACCCAGGCCAGGCCGTCGGCGGTTTTTCCGGCTTTGATCGTTTTGGTGAGTTTCCAGTCGGTTAGTGAGATTTCTCCGATGTTTCCTTCGGCGGAACTGGAGACGTAGGCGAACTTTCCATCAGGCCTGACGATCACTTCCTGCGGCGCTTTCGCTGTGTCTACCGTGTGGGCGACCTCCCAGGTTTTCAGGTCAACCGCCGCCACTTTGTTCGCTTCCGGGCAGGCGATCACCAGATAGCGGCCATCCGGCGTGACGGCTCCTCCGTAGCCCCTTCCGGGCAGAGAAACCCAACGAGCCACCTTATCGCTCGCCGTGTCTATCACCGCCAATTGCGGCTTCGTCTGATCGCTGGTGAAGACCCACTTGTCGTCGTTCGAAATCGCGATACGCTGCGTTTCTTTGGAGATCGGAATGACGGTGAGCGTCTTTCGGCCGGCGATGTCGAGCACCGACACCGTGCCGGGTCCGACGTTCGCTGTGTAGCCGCGGCGGCCGTCGTGCGAGAGCACCAGCATGTGCGATTCGGGCTGAGTGGTCGGGATCGTCGCGACCACTTTGAAGGTCTTGGGATCAATGATGCTGACGGTCTTATCGATCTCCGTAGTCACGTAAAGCATTCCGTCCTTCGGACCGATCAGCGGGCAATGCGGGCGCACTCCGTGGTCGAATTTCAGAGTGTTGACCACTTTGCGGCCGGCCAGGTCAATAGCGATGATCGTGTCGCCATCGGTGCCCGGCTTCCCAACGCCGGAATTGCCGTAAATGGGCGCGTAGACCAGCCGTCCATCGTGCGACGCAATGAGTTCGTGGACCGTCACCCCACCTTCGGGGACCTCCGCGACCTGCTTGCCGGCCGCAGGGTCGATGATGCCGACCGCATTGTCGCCCTTGTTGGCAACCACTAGCCAATCGGCTCCGTAAAGGGATATTCCGAGAAACAGCATCGATACGAGTTTCATTGCGCCTATTATAATCACGCTATGCGTAACTTGCGGTTAGTGCTCGCGGCCGGGCTGATTTGCGCCGCGGCGGGATATTATGCGACGGCGGCGGCTCCGGGGACGTATCCCCCGGTGCTGTGGTCCGGAATGAAGTACCGGATGGTTGGTCCGGAGCGCGGCGGGCGTGTCACGGCGGTGACGGGCGTGCCGACGGAGCCGCACACGTACTACATGGGCTCGACGGGCGGCGGCATCTGGAAGACCACCGACGCCGGGCACACGTGGGTCAACATCTCTGACGGGCAATTGCCGGTGGGGTCGATGGGCGCGATCGAAGTCGCGCAGTCCAACCCCAACGTGATCTACGCGGGCACGGGGTCCAGCAAGATCCGCAGCAACGTTTCGATCGGCCGGGGGATGTTCAAGTCGATTGACGCCGGGCGCACGTGGACGTTTTCCGGCCTGCGCGACGTGGGCCAGATTTCGACGGTGCGCGTGGACCCGTCGAATCCGGACCTGGTGTATGTGGCGGCGCTGGGCAATCCGTTCGTGGATAGTCCGGAGCGCGGCATCTATCGCAGCAGCGACGGTGGCAAAACGTGGAAGAACGTGCTGCACATTTCCGATTCGGCGGGCGCGGCGGACCTGGAGATTCAGCCGGGACACCCGAACGTGCTGTTCGCGTGCATGTGGCACGGGCAGCGCAAGCCATGGACCATCATCAGCGGCGCACGCGAGGGCGGCATTTACAAGAGCACCGACGGCGGCGACAACTGGACGAAACTCGCGGGCGGATTGCCGCATGAACTGTTCGGCCGCGCGAACGTGTCGATTTCCGCCGCCAAGCCGGAGCGGGTTTACGCGCTGATCGAGGCGAAGCCGGGGTCGGGTCTGTATCGCAGCGAGGACTCGGGCGCGACGTGGACGCTCGTCAATGGAAGCGGAAACATCATCACGCGGCCGTTCTACTACGACACGCTCGGCGTGGATCCCACGAATCCGGATGTGTTGTTCGTCGGCAATGAAAGTTGGTTCAAGAGCACGGATGGCGGCAAGACGTTCCGGACGTCTCCTGCGCCGCACGGCGACCATCACGACATTTGGATCAACCCTAAGAATTCGAATTACATGGTGCAGAGCAACGACGGCGGCGCGAACGTGTCGCTCGACGGCGGACGCACCTGGAGTTCGCAGGACAACCAGCCGACCGCGGAAATTTATCAGGTCACGGTGGACAATCAGTACCCGTACCGAATTTATGGCGCGCAGCAGGACAACACGACGGTGATCGTGCCGAGTCTGCCGCTGGGCAACGGACAGGCGTACCGCACGGGTCCCGGGTGCGAGACGGGGCCGATCATGCCGGACAAAGACAATCCCATGATTGTGTACGGCGGCTGCAAGGGTCAGTTCTCGCGGCAGAATCTCAACACGACGGATGAAGAGCGCTATTGGGTGGGCGCGGAAAGTTTGTACGGCAACGGCGGGGGCACGCTGATTTATCGTTTCCAGCGCGTTTCGCCGATGGAGGTTTCGCCGTTCACGCCGCACACGGTGTATTACGGCTCGCAGTATCTGCATCGATCGAAGGACGGCGGCGTAAATTGGGAGAAGATCAGTCCGGACCTGACGGCGCATCCGGAAGGGACGCAGGGGCCGAGCGGGGAGCCGATCACGCGCGACGCGACGGGCGAAGAAGTGTACAGCACGGTATATGCAATCCGCGAATCTCCGATTCAGAAGGGGCTGATCTGGACGGGGTCGAACGACGGGCCGTTCTTTGTAACTCGCGACGACGGGAAGACGTGGGCGAATGTAACTCCGAAGGATCTGCCTCCGGGCGGGCGCGTGCAGAATATTGAGCCGAGTCCGCATAAGCCGGGGACGGCTTACTATGCCGTTTATCGTTTCCTGCTCGGCGATTTCGCTCCTTATCTCTACCGCACGGACGATTACGGCAAGACGTGGACGCGACTTACTGACGGTAAGAACGGAATTCCGGCGGACGAGCCGACGCGCGTGGTGCGCGAGGATCCGGACCGGGCGGGTCTGCTGTACGCGGGCACCGAGTTCGGCATGTATATCTCGTTCGACAATGGCGGTCACTGGCAGAGCTTCCAATTGAATCTGCCGGCGACGCCGGTGACGGACATACGCGTGGCGCACAAGGACCTGATTCTTTCGACGCAGGGCCGCAGCTTCTGGATTTTGGACAACCTCACGCCGCTGCATCAGATCAAGGACAACAGCGATCAGCACGATGCGTTGTTCGCTCCGCGAGTGGCGATCCGCACACATGGCGGACGCGGCGGCGGGCGCGGGGCGGGGATCACTTATCCGCAGCCGGGCGCGGAGATCGATTACTTCCTGGCGGCGCCGGCTTCGGGCGACGTGACGATGGAAATTACCGATGCGGCCGGACACACTGTGCGTAAGTTCTCGAGCGCGGAGGCGGCGGTGGGCGGCGGTGGACGAGGTCGTGGCGCAGCGGCGGCAGACGAAGAGGGCGGCGGCGATGAAGAGGGCGGATTCAGGTTCCGCGGCGCTCCCGTGCGTGTGGAGAAGACGGCCGGGATGCACCGGCTGACGTGGGACCTGCGGTATCCCGGGCCATGGCAAAGCGCGACGCGGCCGGAAGGTCCGAACGGTCCGGCGGCGGCGCCGGGGAAATACTTCGTCAAAGTGACCGCGGGCTCGTGGACGGCGACGCAGCCGTTGACTCTGACGGAAGATCCACGGGTGGTCGCTGACGGAGTTACTCAGGCCGACTTACAGGAGCAGTTCGACCATAACATGCGCGTTCGGGAGTTAGTCAGTGAGGTCAATAAAGCTGTAAGCCGCATTCGCGCGGCGCAGCAGACTTATAAGAACGATCCGGCGAAGCTGGCGAACATCAACGATCTGGCGGCGAGCTTGATTACTCCGTCGATTCGATATAGCCAGCCGGAGTTACAGACCCACATTACTTACCTGTATTCCATGACGACGGCTACGGATCAGAAGATCGGCCGGGACGCTATCGAGCGGTATCAGGTGCTGAAGAAGCAACTGGAGCAGCGGCTGGCGGAGATGGATCGGTTTCTGGGGAAGTAGCAGTGCGGGTTCACCACGGAGACACAGAGGACGCAGAGAGGTCACAGAGAAGACCTTGGAATTGCGAGGGTTAGGGTCTGGGGAAGAATCCGGCTGTCTCTCTCGTCGCGCTCCATTCGCCTTTCGATACACCTTTTACCGCTCCCTTACGGTCACGGCTCCGTTAGCAGAATCACCTGCATACGGAGCCGTGACCGTTAGGGAGCGGTAAAAGGTGCCGGGAATGCGAGCGCGTTTGAATGCGGCAAGAAAGCAATTCGATAATTTTTCACAATCCCGTAAGGGAGCGGTAAGAGGTGCCCGGACACGAGTGCGTTTGAACGCGGCAAGAAAGCAATTCGATAATTTTTCAGAATCCCGTAAGGGAGCGGTAAAAGGTGCATCGAAATGCGTACAGCCGGACTAGATGCGATGCTCGGTTTAGCGGCTTTGTGACGCGGTGATCGCCTGGTCCAGGTCCCAGATGATGTCTTCGACGTCTTCGATTCCGACGGAGAGGCGAACCAGGTCCTTACTCACTCCGGCGGCGAGTTGCTGCTCGTCGTTGAGTTGCTGGTGCGTGGTCGAGGACGGGTGAATGATGAGGCTCTTGGCATCGCCTAAGTTGGCGAGGTGGGAGAAGAGCTTCACGTTGTCGATCAGCTTGCGGCCTGCATCGAGTCCGCCCTTGATTCCGAACGTCACGATCGAGCCTTGGCCCTTCGGCAGATACTTCTGCGAAAGCTTGTAATACGGGCTGGATTTCAGGCCCGGATACTTCACCCAGGAAACGGCGGAGTTCTTTTCCAGCCATTCGGCGACTTTGAGGGCGTTGGTGCTGTGGCGGTCCATGCGCAGGTTCAGGGTTTCGATTCCCTGAATGAAGAGGAACGAATTGAAAGGGCTGATGCAGGGGCCGAAATCGCGGAGGCCTTCGACGCGGACCTTGATGATGTACGCCATATCGCCAAACACCTCAGCGAATTTCATGCCGTGATAGCCGGGGCTGGGTTGCGTGATCGCGGGATACTTATCGGTCCACTTGAACTTGCCGCTATCGATGATAATTCCGCCGATCGACGTGCCGTGGCCGCCGAGAAACTTCGTGGCGGAGTGCACGACGATATCCGCGCCGTGCTCGATGGGCCGGCAAAGGTACGGCGACGCCATAGTGTTATCGATAACCAGCGGAACGCCGGCCCCGTGCGCGATCTTCGCGATGGCTTCGATATCGAGAACGTTCATCCGCGGATTGGCGATGGTTTCCCCGTAGACCGCGCGGGTCTTGCTGGTGATCGCTTTGCGGAAGTTTTCGGGGTCGTCCGGCTCGACGAACTTCACGTCGATTCCGAGGCGGCGGAAGCTCACATCGAGTTGCGTGTAGGTGCCGCCGTACAGCGTGCTCGCGGCCACGATCTCATCGCCCTGCCCCGCGAGACTGGTGAGCGCGAGGAATTGCGCGGCTTGTCCGCTGGAGGTGGCAAGTCCGCCGAGTCCGCCTTCGAGCGCGGTAACGCGCTGTTCGAAGACGTCCGTGGTGGGGTTCATGATGCGGCTGTAAATGTTGCCGAACTTCTGCAGGGCGAAGAGCTCGGCCGCATGGGCGGAGTCCTCGAACACGAAAGACGTGCTCTGATAGATGGGAACAGCGCGCGCGAGGCTGGCCTTGTCGGGCGTGTGGCCGGCGTGCAGAGAGCGGGTCGCGAACCCCATCTGGCGTTCTTGGTCGGGTTTAGTTTCAGCCATAACTTACGAGGATACAGGGATGATGCGAGCCATTACAAGAGAGGTGAGTCCCACAATTGCGCGCTGCGAACTGCATACGCTGGCGCGCGTGGCGATCGATACGGCCAAGTGCGCGGCGGAACATCGCGCGTACGAAGCGAAACTGGGGGAATTGGGGCTGGCCGTGACTGTCCTGCCCGCCGAACCAGACCTGCCGGATTCGGTGTTCGTAGAAGATCCGGCACTGGTGCTGGACGAGGTTGCGATTGTTACGCGGATGGGCGCCGAATCGCGGCGAAGAGAAGGTGAATCGCTGGCAGCGGCGTTACAACCGTTTCGCGAATTGCGGCGGATGCAAGCTCCGGCCACGCTGGAAGGCGGCGACGTGATGCGGATCGGCCGCACGTTGTTCGTGGGCGCATCCGCTCGGACGAACGCGGAGGGCATCGGACAGTTGCGCGAGCTCACGGCCGAGTTCGGCTACACGGTGACTCCGGTCGAGGTGCGCCACTGCCTGCATCTCAAATCGGCGGTGACGTGGCTCGGCGGCAATACGCTGGTCGCCAATGCGGAGTTGATCGATATGGCTCCGCTGGCGGCGTTCGAAGCTATCCCCGTGGATGCGGCGGAGCCGTGGGCGGCGAATACGCTGACGGTGGGCGGCGTGACGCTGATCGCGGCGTGCTATCCGCGCACCGCGGAACGGCTGCAACAGCGTGGTTATGCCGTGTGCCCGATGGACATTTCGGAACTGATGAAAGCAGAGGCCGGGCTGACGTGCTCGAGCCTGATCTTTGAGGCAGATGCTTAGCGGTATCATCGTCTTTTGGGAGGTTTTTTCCGATGGCTGAAGATCTAAAACGTCGCGATTTCCTAAAGGCCGCTGCGCTGGCAGCCGGTCCGGCCGTGATTTCGGCGCGGGGCGCGAATGAGAAGATCAATATCGGATGGATCGGGGTGGGCACGCGGGGCAACGCGGGAATCGAATGGCTGAAGCAGGCTTGCGGCGACCAAGTTCAGATCACGGCCATCTGCGACACCTACGAGGGATACATCGCGCGCGCGAAGGATCGCATGAAGACGATCTGGGGAAACGAGCCGAAGTTCTATAACGATTACAACGACCTGCTCGCCGATAAGAATGTCGACGCCGTGTTCATCATGACCCCGGAGCACCTGCATCGCAACATGACGGTCACGGCGCTGAAGGCCAATAAGCACATTTACGTCGAGAAGCCGCTGGCGCACACGATTGAAGAAGGCAACGACATCGTCAACGCCTGGAAAGCTTCGGGGAAGATCGTGCAGGTGGGCACGCAGAATCGCAGCTCGTCGCTGTATAAGAAAGCCAAGGAGCTGGTGCAGCAGGGCATGATCGGCGAGGTGCATTTCGTACGCGCCTTCTGGTACCGCAACTCGCTGGATAACGACCCGGCGTGGCGCTACGTGATTCCGCCGGAAGCGAATCCGCAGAATACGGATTGGAATCGATTTCTGGGTCCGGCGCCGAAGCGGGCGTGGAGTCCCGAACGTTACTTTCAATGGCGGCTCTACTGGGATTATTCGGGCGGCATTTCGACAGACCTGCTGGTGCACCAGACGGACATCGTCAACTTCATGCTCGACAAGACCACGCCGAAAACGTGCGTCGCGACCGGGGGCATTTACCGGTGGCACGACGATCGCGATGTGCCGGACACGTTCAGCGCGATTTACGAGTATCCGGGCGACCTGCAGATCAACTATAGCTCCTACTTCGGCAACGATCATTACGGGTACGGCGAGCAACTGTGCGGCACCGAAGGCACCATCGAAGTGATGAACCGGCAGGACCTCTATTTCACTCCGGAGACGTTTCGAGGGAAAGCGCCGGCGAAGATCGCGTCGCGCAAGCCGATCCACCTGAATGGGCGGCAGGATTTTCAGGAAGCCGATGGCGTTAACAACCATTTCCGCAACTTCATCATGAGCGTGAAGGGTTCGGAGAAGGTGATCGCGCCGCCGAGCGTGGGCCAGCAGGCGGCGATCTCCGGGCATATGGCTACGCTGTCGTTCAAGAACCAGAAGAAGGTGGTCTGGGACGAAGCGGCCAACAAGTACCACTTCGCATAACCGGACACCCGATGGCCGCCGTCGCCACTCCCGATGTGCGGGACGCTGTTCCGCGCGCGAATTGCCGCTGGATTATCGGCCGCGGCGTCGATCTTTCCCTGGTGATCGGCAGTGCCGGGGCGGGGTATGTATACCTGCTGCTGTATGCGGCGATGCATGTGCCCATCGGCTATTTGTGGTGGGTGTGGAGCGTGTGCTTCGACGGTACGCACATTTTCGCCACGGCGTCGCGGACGTTCTTCGATCGCGAGGCGCGGGCGCGTCAACGGAAGCTGTTATACGGTAGCTTGCTCTTCTTCTTCGCGCTGGGTCCTGCCATGGTGCTGGCCGGGCTGAAGGGCTGGCTGTATCTGCTGGTCGGCGTATGGGCGTACTATCACGTGGTCCGGCAGCACTACGGGTTCATGGTGCTGTACAAGGTGAAGAATCGCGATCTGGCGGCGTTCGATAACCGGCTGGATCGGGTGTTTCTGGGGGTGATGACCATCGCTCCCGCGTTTCTGCGTTTCTTCGTCCGCCACCCTGACGAACTCGGAATCCCGTTCTCCTTCCCTGCACTGGAATGGCCGGTTTTGGGGCTCAGTGCGGCGATCCTGCTGGTCTGGATCGTGCGCCAGGTGACGCGTCCCGAACCGCTGAATGTGCCGAAGGTCCTGCTTCTCGGAGCCGTCGTTCCGCTGCACTGGCTCACATTCGCGTACATGAGCTGGCAGGCGGCGGTGCCTACGGTGACGATCGTGCACAACCTGCAGTATCACGCGATTGTGTGGTTCCACAATCGGAATCGGTATGCGGGGACGGGGGCGGAGAGTCATGGGCGGATTCCGGTCGCGGTCAGCCGGAGTTTGCTGGTGTATGCGGGGCTGGGGCTGGCTTTTAGTTTGCTGTACCGGGTGCCGGGATTTGAGTTGGGGAAAGTTTCGGACCTCGCGTTCGGTTTGTTCTGTGGGTTTGGGCTGACGCACTATTATTTGGATAGCCGGATCTGGCGGGTGCGGCACGATCCCGGGCTTCGGGCGGCTTTGTTGATGGGGTAGGCGGTCGCGCTTCGCGCGGCTGGTACCGGCCGGGAGGCCGGTACCTACCTTACATCTTTCAGGACTGCGCACCAGGGCGGGTAGCCTCGGGCGGCGGAGTAGGCGTCGGGCTCCACTTGAAACGCTACGTCCACTTGTCGGCCGACTGCTAGTTCGGCGGCGCGTTCGGCGAAGTTCCACGCTTTGAGCGTCAGCGCTCGACCGTTTTGGCGCACGGTCACGCGCAGATGCTTATCCTTCAGCGGCGCTACGTGCGCGACCTCCACGGCCAAGGCGGCGAGCATCGGCGCGGGGTTTCCGTGACCGAATGGCGCGAGCCGGAACAACTCCTCCGTCGTCTCTTCGTTCAGGTCTCGCAACTGAATTACCGCGTCGATCTCTATGCGCCTCAGGAAGTCTTCCGGGGTCAGTCGCGATGCCGCAAACTCGTTCAACCGCCGCCTGAATTCCTCGATGTTCGCTGGCTTCAACGTGACACCCGCCGCATGCGCGTGGCCGCCGAACTTGACGAACAGCTCGGGCATCGACTCCAAGGCTTCGAGCAGATGAAACGCCGGGATGCTGCGGCCCGACCCTTGCGCCTGCCCATCCTCTTCATTGCGGCCGAGCACAAACACCGGGCGGTGCAGCCGCTCGACCAGCCGGCTGGCTACGATCCCGAGCACGCCGCGATGCCACTCCTCGGAGTAATACACGAATGCGGCCGCGGCCTCATCCACGGGAAGAGCCTCGCAGAGCTCGCGGATATCCGCCTCCACCTGCTGACGATCCGAGTTCTGATCGTGCAGGTGCTTTGCGAGTTCGCGGGCGCGTTCGGCGTCGCCCGTGAGAAACATTTCGATCACCGCGGCCGCCGTGTCCATGCGCCCGGCGGCGTTGATTCGCGGCGCAATCTGGAACGCCACCTGACGCGCGTCGGGGACGAGGCCGCCCGTGAAGCCGGCGACGTCGAGCAGCGCCCGCAGCCCGGGATTGCGAACCGAGTTCAAGCCGTCGAGCCCGTGCTTGACGATGATGCGGTTCTCGTCGCGAAGCGGCACAACGTCGGCAATGGTCGCGATGGCCGCCATCTTGAGGAACGATTCTTCGACGCGGCGCTGCTTCGGTTCCGGCCATTCGAGCCGCGATAGCAGGGCCTGCATCAGCTTGAACGCCACGCCCGCGCCGCACAGATTCTTTTCCGGGTACGGACAGTCCGGACGATTCGGATTCAGCACCGCGAGGGCGGGCGGCAATTCGGTGTCCGGCAAGTGATGGTCCGTGACGATGACATCGATGCCCAACTCCGCGGCGCGCCGCACGACTTCGCCCGCGCGGATGCCAGTATCCACACTGACGATGAGCTTGACGCCTTCGGCCGCAGCCTGTTCCACCACCTCCGGCCGCATGCCGTAGCCGTCCTTCAGCCGGTGCGGCACGTGCCACGACGAGACGCCGCCGGCAAGCTCAATGATCTTCGAAAGGATCACGACGCTGGTGGTGCCGTCCACATCGTAATCGCCGTACAGGAGGATTTTTTCGGAAGCCCGTATGGCTGCCAGAAGCCGCTCGACGGCCGGCGCCATATCGAGCATCAGCAACGGGTCGTGCAGGTCTGCGAGCGAGGGAGCGAGAAAGCGCTTCGCGGCGACCGCATCGGCCAACCCGCGGTGGCAAAGCACGGCGGCCGCGGGAACACCGATGCCCAAAGCCTGGCCGAGTGCGGCAATCGACTGCGGATCGCACTGGGGAAGCAGACAGCGGCTGCGGGGCGAGTCCGCGCTAGTTTTTGGAGAAGTAGCCGCCGAGGGAGTCATCTTCGCCCGAGCCACCTTCCACGGCAATGAGGCCCATGATTTCGTCCTGGAGGGTCAGGAACTCTTCATACCAGTCCGGCTGCACTTCATAGACGTAGTGCCGTCCGCCGTATTCGAAGGCAATCTCGATGTCGCAAGTCACGCCGGTGTGCTGGCGAGCTTCGCGCAGCCGTGTGTCGTAGTCGCGGCGATCTTCGCGATCGAGTTCCATCTCTTCGATTTCGCTTTGGAGCTCCTGAATCTCTTCCAGATCGAACTCACGGCTGGCAAACAGGACGAGCTTGACGTTCAACTGATTGGCGACACTCAGGAAGACGCGGTAATCGGGCTGGCGCTCCGAATCCCATAAGATGAGCGGAAGTCCTTCCAGGCCGCCGGGGCTACTGTGAAACACGGCAAACTCGGAAGTATCGAGGTAAGCCATGATGTCGCGTTTTAGACTGTCGAGATTCAGATCCACGGATCGTCCTTCGCCGTGAGGCAAGAATAGAATATCAGAGCGCTGTTCCGGCCGCCCTACCCGTAGCCGCCGCTGTCACCGTTGCCGGAGGGCTTCGGCGGAGGCGACGATCGGCCGTTTTGCGAGAGGAAGCGATCCACCACTTCGGCGGCAATGGCAGCCACCATGTCGCGGGTGACCTCCTGTTTGGGAGATGCCGCGGGCGCGGCGGGCGCCTTCGATTCGCACGCGCACGAAGGTCCGCCGGAAACGGGAGCGGCAGCGGGTGCGGGTTGCTGCGCCAAGCCGCGCGAGGCCAGGAACCGCTCGACCGCCGAAGCCACAGCGCTGCGATCCACGGGACCATCGGCCCCCGCAGCCGCCGCGGCCGCCGCACGTTGCGGAGCCTGGTTGATATCGAGCGGCATTTCAAAAGCCTGCTCCGGACGGCGCGCCACGTACGCGATCCGCTTGGTATTCATCAAATGCCGCGGACTCACGTTGTCGCCTGTGATGTTGCCGGCCACGGCGCCGCAACCGAGCGTCATGGCGGGGAACACGTTGGTGGTAATTCCCGTGGAGCCTTGCGGCGAGGGAGTATTGACCAGAATGCGCATCGCCGGCATGCGCAGGCCGTATTCGCGAATGTGATTCTCATCGCGAGAGTGAATCACGGCGGTGTGCCCCGCGCCGCCGAACTTCAGGAGCGCATGGCAAATCTCCAAAGCCGCGGCGAAGTTATCGACGAAGTACAGGGAGAGCACCGGCGACAGCTTTTCCATGGACAGCGGATGCTTCTTGCCGACGCCAGTGTCTTCCACGCAGAGAATCGACGTATCGGCGGGCACGTCAAAACCGGCCATTTTCGCCAGTTTCGTGGGCGCCTGCCCGACGCAGTTCGGATTGATGGTGAAGCCGCTGCTCACCAGCAGCGACGCCAGCGCGGACTTTTGCTGCTCATTGCAGATGAACGCCTTGTTGGCTTTCAGCAGCGAAATCACGCGGTCGCGGACACTCTTTTCGGTGACGATGGCCTGCTCGCTGGAGCAGACGGTGCCGTAATCGAAGCTCTTACCGGCGACAATTTTCGGCACGGCGTCTTCGAGGTCCGCCGAGACATCGAGCAGCACCGGCACGTTGCCGGGACCGACGCCGAAGGCCGGCTTTCCGCTGGAATACGCGGCTCGCACGATGCCCGCTCCGCCGGTCGAAAGGATCACGCCGGTGCGTTCATGGCGCATGAGCGCATTGGTGCCTTCAATGGTCGCCGTGTCCACGCATTGAATGATGTCTTCGGGAGCGCCGGCTTCCACGGCAGCCTGGTAGAGGATCGCGGCTGTGTGACAGGTGCAGCGATGCGCGCGCGGGTGCGGGCTGAGCACGATTCCGTTGCCTGCCTTGAGCGAGATCAGGACCTTGTAGATGGCAGTGGATGTCGGGTTGGTGGTGGGGAGGATGGCGGCGACCACGCCGACAGGCACTCCGATTTCCACCAGTTTTTCTTCCGGAAGCTCGCGGATGACGCCGATGGTCTTCATGCAGCGCATGCGGCGGGGCAGCCAGTCGCAGCAGAGCAGATTCTTGATGTATTTGTCTTTGGCGTTCCCGTAGCCGGTCTCTTCGACGGCTTCTTCGGCTAACACGCGAGCGTTGGCACGCGCAGCCGCGGCCATCCGCTCGACGATCGCATCCACCTGCTCCTGGGAATAGGCGCGGTACTTCTGCCACGCTGCGAACGCCTTATCGACTTTGGTCCGGACCTCCTGTATGGACAGAAGATCTTTGTCGGCGAGCATCGGCCGTTACTTCTTGTTGAGACCGCTCGTGGGAAGGGCCTTTTCCACTTCCTCATGCGGGCGGGGAATGACGTGGACGCTGATCAGTTCGCCCACACGGCGAGCCGCGGCAGCGCCGGCATCGGTGGCAGCCTTGACAGCGCCGACATCGCCGCGAACGGTCACGCAGACCAGTCCCGCGCCGACGATCTCTTTACCGGTGAGCACCACGTTGGCAGTCTTCACCATGGCGTCAGCGGCTTCGATAGCGCCGATCAAACCTTTAGTTTCAATAAGGCCAAGGGCCTCCATGCTTCCTCCCAGGACGGTTTTGTGAAGTCTCTACCGTAACACAATTTCAGTGGTTTATAGCGGCATTGTCGTTTCGCCACAGAGACACAGAGAAAATCGGCGAGGGCACAGAGAGAACATCAAAAGACGCTCTGTGACCTCCTGCGCTTTCTCCTGATCTCTGTGGTTCAATGACAATCTAGCGGATTCCGGAGAACGCCAAGGGCCTCAGAATCGCATTCGATATGTTGGAGACGATTTCGGCGTCGCTTAGCCCCGGTTGGGCTCTTAGTTTTTTCCAGTCCGGATCTGCTCCGAAGTCTTTCCACAGCTTCTCTCTTGCCGCCAGATCGTCGAAGGCTAGCATGTAGGTGATGTTCGGGAGTTTTTGGCCGAACAGGGTCGCCTGGCCGAAGAATACCGGGTTCATTCCCACTTTCTTGAAGATCGCGATCTCTCCGTCTTCGAACATCTTCTTCTTGCGGTTCGATGCCTTTTCGTTGCTTGATTCGTACGTCCGCAGTTCAAAGATTTTGGCGGCGCGCTTGGCCTCTCCCGGCGGCGGCGCGATATTGGGCATGCCGGAAAAAGCTCGCAGCAGCGTTCCTTCCATGCGTTCGTACGCCGGATCGCCGATCGTGTTATAGGCGTCCGACGTCTTTTGGAACTCGGCGTCGGCAGCGAGTTTCGCCTGCACGGTTTCGAATGCCGCCAGGGACGGATAACTGACAATCGACAGAATAAACGGGCTCGCCGGTGCGATCACGGCGCTGAAGAACCCCGCCATCCCAACTCCAGCACGCTTTGCCGCAGGCAGAAATGCATCGCTGAGGTACTTCGTGGTGCGCTCGAGCTGCGTGCCGTTGCGCATATAGTAATGGAGCAAATGGTAATAGGCCGGCGCGGTATTCTGCTCCTCGGCGGCGGTCACAAACCCCGCGCCGGCTCCGGCCGCCAGGAAGTTTCGTCTTTGCATTCGATCCCGTTCTAACATAGAATCACGAGTTTCTATGGCATCCAGCTCAGGCATTGGCAATCGCGCCGTGGCGCCGTCCACAGATCGCAGCTTTTTTGGGCACCCTCGCGGCCTGGCGACGCTGTTCTTCACCGAGATGTGGGAACGGTTCAGTTATTACGGGATGCGCGCACTGCTGATGCTCTTTATGACATCGCAGTTGACGCGCGGAGGATTGGGGTATAGCACCGAAAAGGGCGGCGCGATTTATGGCGTCTACACCGCGATGGTGTATCTCCTCTGCCTGGCGGGTGGATGGTTTGCGGACACGATGGTGGGGCAGCGGCGGGCCGTCATGTATGGCGGCATCTGCATCGTAGCCGGGGAATTCTGCCTGGCGACCCCCGGCGATCTGCCGTTCTACATCGGGCTGGTGCTGCTCATGTGCGGCACCGGGCTGCTGAAGGCGAACGTCAGCACCATCGTGGGCCAGTTGTACGCGCCCGGCGATCCGCGGCGCGATTCGGGATTCTCGATCTTCTACATGGGCATTAATCTGGGTGCGTTCTTCTCGCCACTGGCGTGCGGCTGGGCCGCACAGAGCACCTGGGTTTCCAGCCATATTCCACCGTACGACCCGAACATCCAGCACTGGCGCCTCGGTTTCGCGCTGGCCGGCTTCGGCATGATCCTAGGGCTGGTGCAGTATGTGCTCGGCTACAAGCATCTGGGCAACGCCGGTCTGCATCCGGCCACTTCCGGCAATATCGAAGAAGACCAGCGGCAGCGGCGCAACACGACCATCGGCGGCTTGGCCTTGTTGGGCGTTTTCGGGTTTCTGGGCGTGCTCGGCGCTACGGGCGCCATTCACTTCACGGCCGAACTGATTTCCGACATCATCGGCTATGCGCTGGTGGCGATCTCCGCCGTCGTTTTCGGCTGGCTCATTTTCGGAAAGGGTTGGAGCGCAATCGAGCGGAAGCGCGCGGTGGCGATTCTGGTTCTGTTCATTGCGTCGGCGATCTTCTGGGCCGCCTTTGAACAGGCAGGCTCTTCGCTCAACCTGTTCGCCGACCGGAATACGAACTGCGTCATCTTCGGCCATCCGTTCCCTTCGAGCTGGTTCCAATCGGTGCAGCCGATCTTCGTTATTGCGCTCTCGCCCGTTTTTGCATGGCTCTGGCTGGCGATGGGGCGCCGCGAACCATCGAGTCCCAGCAAGTTTACGCTCGGCCTGCTGCTGGGGGGTCTCGCGTTCGTGGTGCTGATCCCCGCGGCGAAGATCACTCAGACCGGCGTGCAAGTGGCGCCTTACTGGCTGACCACCACATACTTCCTGCAAACGCTCGGTGAGTTGTGCCTCAGCCCGGTCGGGTTAAGCGCCATGACGAAGCTGGCTCCGGAGCGTCTCGCGGGCTTCATCATGGGCCTGTGGTTCGTTTCGATCAGTATGGGCAACTGGCTGGCAGGCAAGGCCGGGGCGCTCTTCGATTCCATGCCGCTGCCGACCCTCTTCACGAGCGTGGCGACGGTGGTGCTGGTTACCTGCCTGGTGCTGGCGGTGCTGATCAAGCCTACGGTTCGCATGATGGGCGGCGTGAAGTAGCGGCGCGCCGAATCCTTCGCGATAAGCATCGCTGCGGCTCGGGTATTTTTGGCATGTTTCGCGTACGGCTCGCTCACGCGATTTGAAAAAATCCGGCCGCCGTTCTTGTCGCGATCCATCCGCCCTTCGATGCACCTTTTACCGCTTCCTAACGGTCGCGGCTCCGTTAGCAGAATCAAGTACATACGGAGCCGTGACTGTAAGGGGCTGTGAAGAAATATCGAATTGCTTTTTTGCCGCATTCAAACGCACTCGCATCGCCGGCACCGTTTACCGCTCCCTCACGGTCACGGCTCCGTATGTGGTTGATGCTGCTAACGGAGCGCGACCCTAAGGAAGCGGTAAAAGGTGCATCGAAAGGCGAATGTAGCGCGACGAGAACAAGGGCCGGATTTTTTCATAGCCCGTGAGGGAGCGGTAAAGGGTGCATCGAAAGGCGAATAGATCGCGACGAGAACGAGAGCCGGATTTTTTCACAAACCCGGAAGGGAGCGGTAAAAGGTGCCGGGGTTCGAGTGCGTTGTGAAGTCGGCGTAATAGCAACTCGATTTTTTCACAGCCCCGTAAGGGAGCGGCAAACGGGGCCGGGGATGCGAGTGCGTTTGAATGCGGCAAAAAAGCAATTCGATGTTTTTTCACAACCCCCGATGAACCGCGCGTTCTTCCGCAATCACGTGGATTGTTGAGCTCGCCGGTACAGCAGCCAGCCCGAGCCGAGCACCGCCGCTGTGCCGATGGCCAGCTTCGCTTCAAACAGCCACACATTCGTAATCTCAGCGGTGGGGACAAGGGAACAGAGAATCGCAATTGCGGTCACCGCGAGTCCCGCTACCACGCTGAGGCGCTTGCCGGCCTTCCATGCGCTGCCGAAGATGTAGACGTACGGGAGAAAACCGGTAATCACCATCAGCGACACCAGTTCCTGATAGGCGGCGCGCATGGTGTCGCCGAACTGCATCGCAATTAACAGGAACGAAGCCAAGCCGCCGAACACGAGAATGGAAATATGCGGCGTCCCCCATCGCGGATGCACGCGCGCGAACGCCTCGGGCAGCAGGCGATCCACACCGACGGCAAACGGCAGGCGCGAAACGGATGTACCCAGACCGCCGAACTGCCCCACCGAACCGATGAGCACCAGCAACGCCACAAGCGGCGACAACCACGCAGCGCCGAGCACCTGACCGGCAGACTCGGCTGTTTCGGCGAGACCGTTCATTTCGGTGATCCGCCCCGGCGGCAGAATGACCAGCAGGGCTAGCGTGCCAAGGGCGTAGTAAATGCTCACAAATCCCGATGCGATCCACCCGGCGCGCGGCAGCGTGCGTTCGGGATCGTGAATTTCGCCGCCCATCAGCCCGGCGAGTTCGAGACCGGTGAGCCCGTACGCGATGGACGACCAGAAGTTTACCGTGTCCCAACTCCAGTGCGGCCATATGTGAATCGGAGTGGCTGCACCGCGTTTCATCCACACCATTGCCGCTACCACCGCGAGCAGAGCGCCGAACACCCACTGGCATGCGCCGCCAATGTTCTCCGTCCACTTTCCGATCTTCATGCCGATCATGTTGGTGCCGAGCGCCACCCAGATCGCCGCAAGAGAAACACCCACCAGCCACACGCGGTCCTGCCCGAGATGCGCGTATTTCGGCCCTAGCATGTAGAAGCCGACGCTCATATAGAACATGGCGGCGCTCGGAAACAGAATGGCGATCGCGATCCAGTACACCCAGAAGCAGATGAAGCCGTGCCACGGGCCGAAATCGTTGCGCGTCCACAAATACATGCCGCCGGTGCCCGGATACTTTTTCACGAGGGCGGAGATGGCGATGGCGAGCGGGACAGCGAACAGCAGCGCCGCCAGTATCCACAGGGTGATGGAGCCCGGTCCCGCGTGCGCCGCGGCCGGAAGCCACCGCGTGCTGATGATGCACGCGATCGCGAAGAGCGTAATATCGCGGAGCCCGAGTTCACGCCGCAGTTTCAAGAAGCGGCGCCCGCCGTGGCATTGGACCTGATGACTGCGAGTTCAACGCCGATCCTGCGCAACCCTTCCCTCAGGAAGTCCTCGCGGCCTCCCAGCCAAAGCCGCAGATAGCCTTCCAGACCCAGATGCATGCCAGGGACTATGAGTACGCTTTGATTGATGCGCACCCGCTCGCACACGTCATAGCTCGCCAGCGGAGCGGCATACTTCACCAGGCACAGCGCTCCAGCCTGCGGCTCGTTCAGTGTGAGAAACCCACCGAGGCTCGCGATCCACTCCTTCATGACCGGCAGATTGTTCTTCAGAATGGCTCGCGTCCGCGCGTACAGCTTCTCACGATTCGCGGGCTGCACGGCGATTCGGGCTACGGCATCGGAGATTTTGTTCGGGCCGATGGTCAGGTAATCGTGCTGCGTCCAGGTCTCCGCAACCACCTCGCGCGGACCCACGATCCACCCGATACGCACGCCAGGAATGCCGTACGCCTTGGAGAGGCCGCTGGTGACGATCACGCGATCGCTCATTTCCCAGAAGCTCGGCGTGCGCTCGCGATAGATCTCCGCACCCTGATACACTTCGTCCGCCAGCAGATAGGCGCCGACCTTTTCGCAGCGCGCGACAATCCGGCGCATCGCTTCACCGCTCAGAACGGAGCCACTCGGATTGTTGGGATTCGACAGGTATACCAGGCGCGTCCGCTCATTGACGGCGGCTTCGAACTGCTCCCAATCGGGTTCCCAGTTGGCATCGCCGCGAAGCTCGAAGCGATTCACCTTTGCTCCCAGGCTCTGCGGCACGCCACCGTACTGCATGTAGTTGGGAACTTCCAGCGCCACTTCATCGCCGGGCCGCAGGAGCGCCAGCGCCAGCAGATAATTCGCCTCGCTGGTACCGTTGGTGACTTCGATGTTATCCGCGGCCGCCCCCGGATAGTGCAGCGCCAGTGTTTCCCGCAGCGGCACAGTGCCGTTGGACTGACTATAGCCGAGCGGCATATTCAGAATGGCGTCGATATCCAGACCCATCTCGCCGAGCTCGCGTAAACTCACCGGCCGCACGCCGCTCTCGCTCATGTCCATTTCGACGATGTTTTCCCACGTCGACTGCATGCGCTCCATTTCGAATTGTTCGATTTTCACTGTGAGTCCCCCCAAATGGCTTCGGCGATGAACAGATCTTCCACGCCAAGGCCGGTGAAATCGCAGACCACGGTGCCGCGCGGAATTCCCGGGTGCGCGCAAAACGCGCCTATTTCGACGGCCCGCTCCGCCTCGCCCTGCGCGTGCTGCAATTCGCCGAGTTTGCGGCACTGCTGCAGCGAATCCACCAGGATCAGGCCCGCGCCCTCCAGAATGCCCGGGTCCAACTCCTGTTTACCGGCGCCATCGGAGCCTACGGCAAAAATCCGCGACCCCGGCTGTATGTCGGCGGCGCGCAGCAGCGGAGCACGCGCAGAAGTTGCGGTCACAATCGCGCGGCACTCGGCGGCGACGCGCGCCGGCGATTCCGCAAGCTGAACGGCGATGCCGCCCATCGTCTCCTGAAGTTCGCGCGCGCAGCCCGCGGCATGTGCGGCATTGCGGCTCCAGATCCAAATGGTTTCGAGCGGCAGCACCTCCGCCATGAGACGCGCCTGCAAGCCGGCCTGCACACCGGCGCCGATGATGCCCAGCGTGGCTTCGCGGCAGCCCAACGCGCGCGCCGTCATCGCCGTCACCGCGGCAGTGCGCACATCCGTGAGAAACCCACCATCCTGAAGCATCACGACCGGATCGCCCGTTTCCGCCGAGAAAAGCATCATCATTCCGGTGCTGGGGGAAGCGCCGCGATCGCGATTGCGCGGAAAAGAGCCAGCCACCTTCAACGCAAAGTGCCGCGCGCCGCGACGGTAGCTGGCCTTCATGTGAACTTCGGCGCCGGCCGACGGCACGTCCAGATGCATCGGCATCGGCGTATCGCACTCGCCCGCCAACTGCGCCAGCAGCGCCTCGCGCATGCACTCAATCGCCTCCGCGAAATCCACGCGCCGGCGGATCTCCTCAAGCCCGAGAACTTGCATTAGTCCGCCCATTCTATCCTGAACGTATGCACCTCAGCGAAATCGACACCCCTGCCCTGCTTGTCGACCTCGATATTTTCGAACGTAACCTCGCCCGCGTCGCACAATACACGCGCGATCACAACCTGCGGCTTCGACCTCACACAAAGACGCACAAATGCGTCGACATTGCGCGGCGCCAACTGGCGTCCGGCGCCGCGGGACTGACCGTCGCCAAGGTGTCCGAGGCCGAGATCATCGTGCAAGCCGAGCCTGCGGACCTGCTGGTCGCGTTCCCCGTGCTCGGCCGCGCGAAGCTCGAGCGTCTGATGCCGGTGGCGCGCCGAACCCACGTGATTGTCGCGCTGGATAGCTTCGCCGCCGCGCAGCAACTCTCCGAAGCGGCGCGCGCCGCGCAGGTGCAGGTGGGCATTGTTGCCGAGGTGGACGTCGGGCTCGGTCGCGTGGGAGTCACTCCGGGTCAGGAACTGCTGGAGTTGGTCGAGTGCATCTCCAGGCTGCCGAATGTCACCTGCGAAGGCATTACGTTTTATCCCGGACACATTAAGAGTCTCGACGCCGGCGGCCTGCGGGCGCTCGATTCGCTTTCGGAACTGGCGGCCACGATGGTCGAGGATCTGAGCGCGGCCGGGTTCCCGCCGAGGATCGTCAGCGGCGGGTCGACTCCCACACTGTTCCACTCGCATGCCATCGAAGGGCTGACGGAAATCCGTCCGGGCACTTACGTTTTCAACGACCTGAACACCGTCCGCAGCGGCGCATGCGCGTTGGAGGACTGCGCCGCGACAATTCTGGCGACGGTTGTTTCTACGGCGCGCCCGGGACAGATGGTGCTCGATGGAGGCTCGAAGACTTTCTCTTCGGATCGGTCTGTCGCGGCCGCGGACGACACGTTCGGCCGCATCGTCGAAGCCCCGGCCGCACGCTTTCACAAAATGAACGAGGAGCACGCCTTCGTCGATATGACGGCGGAATCCGCGAGGTTCTCCGTCGGCGACCGTGTACGCGTCATTCCCAACCACATCTGCGTCGCGGTCAATCTACACGAAAAGGTTTACGGCATGCGCGGCGAATCGGTCGAGCAGGTCTTGACGGTGGATGCGCGCGGAAAATTGCAATAATTTCTCTTGACCCTGACGTTACGTCAGGCTCGATGCTGATGTCAGAGGGAACCAAGGTGAATCAGCGCCTTCAAGTGCGGGAATTCGCAAAGCGGACCGGCGTTACCGTGCGCGCGCTCCATCATTACGACCGGCTCAAGCTGTTGCAGCCTCGCCGCTCGCCGTCGGGGTACCGGCTGTACGGCGAGATCGAACTGCAGAAGCTGGAGCAGATCGTGGCGCTGAAATTCCTTGGCATTCCTCTGCGGAAAATCAAGAGCGTGTTGGATCGCGACACGCGCACGCTGCCGGAGCTTCTAACCGCGCAGCGGCGCGCGTTGGAGGAAAAACGGCATCGTCTGGACATGGCCATCAAGGCCATTGGCGATGCCGAACAGCAAATCCGCAGCGGTCCGGACGCTCACACCGCAGCTCTGACAAAAATTATCGAGGTGATTGAAATGCAGGAGAACGAAGAGTTTTTCAAAAAGTATTACTCCGACGAAGCGTGGGCCAAGGTCTCTGAAAAGCGCAAGCAGTGGGACCCTTCGCAGCAGGCCGAAGTTACGAAGCAGTGGACCGAATTATTCCGCGACGTGGAAGCGGCAATGGCTGCCGGCGAAGATCCGCAGGGCGAGAACGTGCAGGCGCTTGCGGCGCGCTGGAAGAAGCTGGTTGAAGGCTTTACCGGCGGCGACCCGGCGATCGCGCAAGGCGTCGGGAAAGTCTGGGCGGATCAGGCCAACTGGCCCGCGCAGATGAAGGAGCAGGCGGCGCCGTTCGGGAACAAGAAGGTGTGGCAGTTCATGCATCAGGCGATGAATTGCGGCAAGTAGGTTGAAGTTGCATTCCCGTTTCGATGCACCTTTTACCGCTTCCTTACGGGAATCCGGCTGCTGTTCTTGTCGTACTCCATTCGCCTTTCGATACACCTTTTACCGCTCCCTTACGGTCACGGCTTCGTTAGCAGCATCAACTCCATACGGAGCCGTGACCGTTAGGGAGCGGTAAAAGGTGCCGGGGATGCGAGTGGGTTTGAATCCAACAATCCGCCTTTCGATATACCTTTTACCGCTCCCTTACGGTCACGGCTCTGTTTGCTCACCCCTCGATTCCCCGTACGTCCAAGAATCAAGTTACAATCCCCTCTGTCCCTAAGAAAGGAACACATGCGAGCCCGAAACTCCCTATTGCTTGCGTTCGCGCTAGCTGCCCTCGGGGCACAGGCCCAAACGGTGCCGCCCGGCGTCACAAAGGTTACCTCCGTTGAGGGGATAACCGAATATGCCTACCCCAATGGACTGCGCGTCCTCTTATTCCCCGATGATTCAAAGCCGAAGTTGACGGTGAACATCACGTACCTTGTCGGCTCCCGCCACGAAGGCAACGGTGAAACCGGAATGGCGCACCTGATGGAGCACATCCTCTTCATCCGCTCCAAAACCGGGCGCGACATCAAGAAAGACATGACGGACCACGGCGCTCAATGGAACGGCAGCACCTGGTACGACCGCACCAACTACTTCGAAACTGTGAACGCCTCGGACGAGAACCTCAAATGGGCGGTCGGCCTGGAGGCGGAGCGCATGATCCAAATGCGCGTCGAAAAAGAGCTCCTGGATAAGGAGATGACGGTGGTGCGCAACGAGTTCGAGATGGGCGAAAACAATGCGCAGGGGGTGCTCTTCGAGCGCGCGCTGGAAGCGTCGTTCATCTTCCACAGCTACGGCAAGCCCACCATCGGATCAAAATCCGATATCGAGCATGTGCCGATCGACAGGCTCGACGCTTTCTATCACAAGTTTTATCAGCCGGACAACGCCGTCCTCACCATCGCCGGGAAGTTCGATGAATCCAAGGCGCTGGCTGACGTGGCGTCGTCATTCGGCTCGATTCCGAAACCGGCGCGCACGCTGCCGGTGACATACACGGTCGAGCCCACGCAGGATGGCGAGCGGCAAGTGATGCTGCGCCGCGTCGGCGACGCTCAGTACGTGCTCACGGTTTACCACACGCCCGCGGCTTCGCACCCGGATATCGCCGCGCTCAACGTACTGAGCGTGGTGCTGGGCAATGCCCCCAGCGGACGCCTGTACAAGGCGCTGGTGGAGAGCAAGAAAGCCGTCGGGGTAGGAGCGGATCAGCAGGAAATGCACGATCCCGGTTTCTTTATGGCGACGGCGTCGCTGCGGCAGGACCAGAACATCGAAGACGCCAAGGAAACGCTGCTCAAGACCATTGCGAGCGTGAGCACGGAGCCGCCGAGCAAAGAGGAAGTGGAGCGCGCCAAAACCAAATTGCTGAAATCGATCGACCTGGAGCTGACCAACTCCGAGCAGATCGGCCTCGCCATGAGCGAGTACGCCGCTTCGGGCGATTGGCGGCTGTTGTTCCTGCAGCGCGACCGCATCAGAAACGTCAACCCCGAGGATGTCGCGCGAGTCGCCAAAGCGTATCTCAAGGAAAGCAATCGCACGCTGGCGATGTTCGTTCCCGACAAGAATCCGGATCGCGCGGAGATTCCCGCCGCCCCCGATGCCGCCACCCTGCTGAAGGATTATAAGGGCGGAGCGGTGATGGCAAAGGGCGAAGCGTTTCTGCCGACGCCCGCCAATATCGAAGGCCGGATCATCCGCGCCAAATTGCCGAACGGAATGAAGCTGGATCTGCTGCCGAAGAAGAATCGCGGCGGCGAGGTAATGGCGAGCCTGCGGCTGGATTTCGGCGACGAGCAGTCGCTGATGAATCGCACGACGGCGGCGGGCATTGCCGGCGGGCTGCTCATCCGCGGCACGCAAAATAAAAACCGGCAGCAAATTCAGGACGAACTGGACAAGCTGAAGGCGCGCGCCGGGGTGACGGGCGGAGCCACGAATGCAACGGCGACGATCGAAACGACGGAGGAGAATTTCCCGGGCACGTTGAAGCTCATCGCCGAGGTGCTGCGCCAGCCCGCCTTCCCGCAGCGCGAGTTCGAGCAGCTCGTACAGCAGCAGATCGCCGGAGTCGAAGCCTCGCGCAGCGATCCGCAGTTCCTGGCGATCAATTCGCTGCAGCGCATGTTGAACCCCGTGCCGCGCGGCCATGTGCGCTACGTCAACACGCCGGACGAGCGGCTGGAGGACCTCAAGAAAGTCACACTCGAACAGGTGCAGCAGTTCTACAAGGACTTCTACGGCGCCTCTCACGCAACCCTCACGGTATCCGGACAGTTCGACGCCGCGCAGGTGCAGAAGCTTGCCGCGGACCTGTTCGGCGACTGGAAGAGCCCTGCAAAGTACGCGCGCGTGCGCGTGGACTACGCGCCGGTGCCGGTTACGAATCAGAAGATCGAAACGCCGGACAAACAAAACGCCGTGTTCCTGGCCGTAACGCGGATCAAGATGAATGACGACGATCCCGATTACGCGGCCATGCAGGTGGCGAACTTTATCTTCGGCGGGTCCGGATCGTCGCGCTTGTGGAAGCGGCTGCGCGATAAGGAGGGCTACAGCTACGGGGTGGCCACGGGTTTCAGCGCGCCGGAAGTGGACAGCGCCGCGTCTTTCACTATGCAGGCCATCTGCGCTCCGCAGAATGCGCCCAAGGTGGAAGCGGGATTCCAGGAAGAGCTGGCAAAGGCTCTGGCCGAGGGCTTCACCGCCCAGGAAGTGGCTGACGCGAAGAAGGCGTGGCAGGAACAGCGCGACGTGACGCGTACCCAGGAGGCTTACCTGGTGAGCGTGCTTACGCAGCGCGAGCGCTTCGACCGTACGATGAAGTGGGATTCGGCGCTCGAAGCGAAAGTGGCCGCGGTCACGCCGGAACAGGTGAACGCGGCGTTCCGCAAGTACATCGACCCCAAGAGCCTGGCGATCGTCAAAGGCGGCGATTTCAAGAAAGCCGGCGCTTACTAACCTCACCCGCAGCCCGGATTTCAGGCACACCCAGGACCTGAATTCCGGGCTGTGCATTTTCGGCGCAGGCGAGCAAGGCCGCCACCATCTCCGAGTGCCACACCAAGCCGAGCCGCCGCGCACGCTCCCGCGTGGCGGGTATCCATTCCATCACCTGGTAAATGGGAATCAGCGCGACGGGCCACCAGTGTCCCGGACCGAGGACATACCACGGCCGCAGGATCTGCACGCACTCGAAGCCCGCGGTTTGGACGGATTGCTCACCTTTAGCTCTCGCCGCCTGGTAGGCGTGCATCATCGGCGCGGGCTGCGCCACGCTGACGTAGACGAAGTGGCGGACTTTCGCGCCGGAAGCGGCTTGCACGGCGGCGCGCACGGAAGCCAGATCGATGGTCTCGAATTGCGCTGCCTTCGCGGGGCTCGGATGCGCGACCCCCACCAGGTGCACCAGGGTGTCGCAGCCTGCCACGGCGGTGTGAAAGGTGGCGGCTTGCAGTGCGTCGCCGGTTACGACGTCGCAGTTCGCGGGGACGCGGCTTTCCGACCCTGCCCGGGCCAAGGCGCGAACGCGATGGCCGCGCCGGGCCAGCGCGGAACACAGCGCGCGTCCCATGTATCCGGTGGCGCCTGTCACAAAGATGCAACTCATATGCGGCTATCGATTGTACGCTTCCGGAGGGTTCGCCGGATTCATAACGGAATGGGCTAAGCTGAAGCAAGTGATTTTCGCCCACCTCCTTTTGGCCCTGATTGCCGCACAGCAGGAGCAGGTCCCGCAGACCACGATTCGTACGCAGGTGGAACTGGTGGAGGTGCCCGTGGTGGTTCGCGACGGCCACCGCCGGGCAGTCGATGGGCTGACGCAGAACGATTTCGAGATTTACGATAACGGCAAGAAACAGGCCATCGCCGCCTTCTCCGTGCAGCACTTCGCGCCACAAGCCAACGGTCCGGCCGCGGCAAGCGGGCCGGCAGCGAAAGGGGCATCCAAGGACGCACCAAAACCAACAGCGCCCCGCCGTTTCGTTGCGCTGCTGTTCGACAACCTGAACATGGATCTGGGCGCGCTTCGCCCCGCGCAGGAAGCTGCCGAAAAGTTCGTGCGCACGAGCCTCGCGCCCGGCGATCGCGTGGCTGTGGTGACCACTGCCGAATCGCAGAGCGTGGATTTTATCGGGGACGGTCTGCGGCTGGTGCAGGAGATCGAAGCGGTCAAAATGCGGCAGCGAACCCGCAGCGACGCTTTAGGCTGCCCGCGCATTTCTCCGTACGAGGGGTACCTCATCGCCAATCGCCTGGACCGAAGCATTCTGCAGGCCAAGGTGGACGAATATCGGGCATGCGCGGGGAATCGGGTTGCGCATCCGGAAGATTACGTGACCAGCCGCGCGGATGGGGTTTGGGAGGAGACGAAGTTCAACTCGCGCGCCACGCTGCACATGATCGACATGATGATCGGAGGCATGGCGACTTTGCCGGGAGAGCGGTCCATTCTGCTGACGTCGGGCGGGTACCTCTCGGGCAATCTGGAATTTGAGCAGGAGCAGATCATGCACAAAGCGCTGCGCGCCGAAGTGGTGATCAACGCTCTGGACGCCAAAGGTCTCTACGCGATTCCGCCCGGCGACGTCACGCAAGGGCCGCCGCTCGGCCGGCAATCGGCGCGCGGGCGGATCGCCGAGACGCAGATTGAGACGACGGCTGTGAGCGCGCAGGACGATAGCATGGCCGTGCTGGCGTCGGGCACGGGTGGAACGTTTTTTCAGAACAACAACGATCTGGTGAAGGGGTTCCGGGAGTTGGGGATGGTTCCGGAAACGGTATACCTGCTGGCATTCTCGCGCGCGGACGTGCCGCCTGACGGGCGCTATCATGCGTTGAAGGTGAAGCTCACGCAGAAGAAGGGCTATAGCGTGCACGCTAGGGTCGGTTACACGGCGCCGGCAGCAGCCGCGAAGTGAGCGGCATTGTGATTGAACCACAGAGACACAGAGGACGCAGAGAGAGCACAGAGTAAACCTCACGGCAGGGCTGCTTGCGTTCTCTGTGACCTCTCTGCGTCCTCTGCGTCTCTGTGGTTCCCTCGCGATGCCGCCGGCCCTGATAACTCTCGCAGGTCGTCGATCCAATAATCGGGCGAGAAGTTTGCCATTGCTTCGAGATTCCCGTAGCCGTAACGGACTGCGCAGGTCGCGACGCCTGCCCGTTTGCCTGCTTCCATGTCGGCGGCGGAGTCTCCTACGAAGAGGCAATCCTCAGGCTTTGCGCCGAGCGCTTCCAGCGCTTTGAAGATGACGTCCGGCTCCGGTTTTGCGGGAAAGCCGTCGGTGCCCTGCACGTGGTCGAAGTATGGCAAAAGGCCGAACTGATCCAGCACGGCGCGCGTTGTGATGCTGCCCTTGGTGGTCGCCGTGCTCTTGCGTCCGCCGAGAGCGGCGAGGCCTTGGGCGACTCCAGGGAACACTTTCGTGCTCGCATGCTGCCGGCCGAGGTACAGCCCGCGATATTGCTGAATCAGCGCATCGCAGCCGGCAGTGTCGAGGCCGGGAATCGCGTCCAACAACACGGCGTTCAGATGCAGCCCGATAAAGCTGCGCAGGTACTCAAACGAAAAAGGGCGCCCTGGACAGGCGCCCTCCAAAACCTGCCCGACCGCGCCGCAGATGTCGGCGGCGGAATCGAGCAACGTACCATCGATATCGAACAGGTAGACGGGATACCGGGGAATCACGCGGGCTGCGAGCCCTCGTTCAACCCGGGCACCCGGCGGCCCGATTCGGGACGCAGCACCTGCTGCGTGTGATCGGCCGAATCCTTGGGGCCGGAAGAGCTTGGCGGAGCCAGCGGCTCGCCCTTGATGATCTGCATCACTTCGTTGCCGTCCAGAATCTCGCGTTCCAGCAGCGACTCGGCGATCTTCACCAAAGCATCCGTATGCTCGAGGATGATTCCCGCGGCCCGGTCGTATCCGCCCTGCACGAGCTTTTTCACCTGTTCGTCGATGCGGATCGCGGTTTCTTCCGAGTAGTCGCGATGCTGGGCGATTTCACGGCCGAGGAAGATCTGCTCTTCTTTTTTGCCGAAGCTCAGCGGACCGAGCTCGCTCATGCCCCACTCGCAAACCATCTTGCGAGCCAAATCCGTGGCGCGCTCGATATCGTTGCCCGCGCCCGTGGTCATGTGGTGCATGTACTTCTCTTCCGCGATGCGGCCGGCCATCAGGATGGCGAGCTGAGCGAGCAGGTAATCGCGATCATAGGAATGCTTGTCGTCGATCGGGAGCTGCATCGTCACGCCCAGCGCCATGCCGCGCGGAATAATCGTGACCTTGTGCAGCGGATCCGCATTGGGAAGCACCGCGGCCACCAGCGCGTGACCCGCTTCGTGATACGCCGTATTGCGCTTCTCGGCGTCGCTGAGGATCATGCTCTTGCGCTCGGCTCCCATCAGGATCTTGTCCTTGGCGAGCTCGAAATCGATCATCATGACCACTTTGCGATTCTGGCGCGCCGCGTTGAGGGCAGCTTCGTTGACCAGGTTCGCCAGATCCGCGCCCGCCAGGCCCGGTGTTCCACGAGCCAGCACGCTGAGATCGACGTTGTCGCCCAACGGAATCTTCTTGGTGTGCACGCGAAGAATGGCTTCGCGACCTTGCACGTCGGGACGACCGACCACCACGCGGCGATCGAAGCGGCCAGGCCGCAGCAGCGCGGGGTCGAGCACATCGGGCCGGTTGGTCGCCGCCACCAGGATGACGCCTTCGTTGCTTTCGAACCCGTCCATCTCCACCAGGAGCTGGTTCAGGGTCTGCTCGCGTTCATCGTGGCCGCCGCCGAGCCCTGCGCCGCGATGACGGCCCACGGCGTCGATTTCGTCAATGAAGATGATGCACGGGGCGTTCTTCTTGCCCTGCTCGAACAGGTCGCGGACGCGGCTCGCGCCGACGCCGACGAACATCTCGACGAAGTCCGAACCGGAGATCGAGAAGAACGGCACGCTCGCTTCACCGGCGATGGCGCGCGCCAGCAGCGTCTTGCCGGTTCCCGGAGGTCCGATCAGCAGCACGCCCTTCGGAATGCGTCCGCCGAGCTTCTGGAATTTCTGCGGCTCGCGCAAAAACTCGATGATCTCCTGGAGTTCTTCCTTGGCCTCTTCCACACCGGCCACGTCCTTGAACGTGACCTTCTTTTGTTGCGTGGAGTGGAGGCGCGCGCGGCTCTTGCCAAAGCTAAGGGCTTTGTTGCCGCCGCTCTGCATCTGCCGCATCATGAAGATCCAGAAACCGATGAGCAGGATGAAGGGCGAGGCGTTCAGAATGATCGAAAGCCAGTTGCCCGAATTGGCCGGCTTGATGGTGACGCCGACGCCCGCGTTGATCAGTTTGTTGTAGAGATCGGGATAGTTGCTGGGGATAACGGTATGAAGCCCGTTGGCTCCGGCTGTCAAATCGGCGTGAACATCAGTCCCATCGATCGTAACGGCCTTTACCTGATGTTGGTCCACTTTGGTTAAAAACTCAGTGAACGCAACTTCGTCCTCTTTATGACCCTGACCGGTGCGGACTACGGCAATCAAAACGATCGCCACGCAAATCAACACCACCCAAAAAATCGCTGTTTTTACGCTTGAATTCACACTTGCCTCCGCTGCCGGCTTGCCCTAACCTTTAGACGCCGCTACTGTCTGTTCCGATTCGTTTTCGCGTCACGCGGTTTCCGTTTCTCGAATGGTGAGGAGCACGTGGGTTTCCGCATTCGGCGCGAGCGCCGCCGCCGCACCGAAACGCCGAGTCCACACGATGCCGGAGCCGTCTGTTAAAACCGGCCACTCGCTCCGCTCCCATACCGGAACCCGCGCTTTTTGAAAGAGCGCCTTAATTTTGTGCTCTCCGGTGCTGCCATGGGGTTGGAACCGGTCGCCGGGATGCCAATTGCGTAACAACAACGGACCGGAGACACGTTCCCAGTCTAGAAACCCCATCCTCGTATTATATACGTATTCAACCGGCGGCGAAGTTTCCGATTTTTCAAGCAGTTCCAGGCAGAGCTCGATTTCGCCGGGCAGGCAGACGCAGCCGGGAATTTGCGGCGAGAGGTGAAACTGCGACGAAGGCGCCCCGCCGAATCGTAACCAATCGAAACTCCGAACGATGCGCAGGCCTCCCGGCGCCGCGGCCTCCCCGCAGCCATCCACGGCGCGCGCGAGCTCCAGAATCCGCTCAACATGCTCGAAGCCGAGTGCCGCCTCACCACACGCATAGCGGACCACGCGACGCGCCACCGCTAATGGCAGACTCCGCAACGCGCTGCAACAAATCAGGATAGCTCCGTTCCTCCGCTCCAGAAGCTGGGGCGCGATACGGGCCATTTCGCCGTCCCAGAACTCCTCTTCGGCGCGTGCCCACTCAGCCGTTCTCGCCAGCATCTCCGTCAGGCGCGGATTGGCTTCGTTCCGTAGAAATGGAAGCACCTCATGGCGGATGCGGTTTCTGGCAAAATCCAGGCTCTGATTGCTCGAATCCTCCCGCCAGCTCAGATGGCGGCTTTTCAGCCAGGCCTCGACCTCAGCGCGCTCCGTTTCGAGGAGGGGCCGCACGATGCCATCGGTCGTCACCGGGCGAACCCCGGCCAGCCCAGCCGATCCGGCTCCGCGGAGAAAGCGAAAGAGCACCGTTTCCGCCTGGTCGTTGCGGGTGTGTCCGGTGGCGACGAATCGCGCCGCGCCGGAAGCGATCGTCTCGCGAAAGAAGGCAAGCCGCGCCGCGCGCCCCGCCGCTTCTACGTTGCCGGCCGCCAATTGCGCATCGCGAATGGTGCACGGCAGTCCGAGAGAGTCCGCGAGAGCGCGAACGAAATCGGCATCGCCGTCGGATTCCGCGCCACGCAACCGGTGGTTCAGATGGATCACGCTAAGCTTCAACTGCCACGCCGCCGCGAGTTCCACCAGAACGTGGAGTAAACACACCGAGTCCGCGCCGCCGGAGACTGCGACCGCGATGCGATCCTCCGGCGAGAACATGGCGAACCGTCGGACTGCGGCAGCAACGCGCGCGACCAAGCCTACCATCATGCTTCCGTCTTCATTTTCCGATACAGAATGTCGAAAAAATTCGATTCAGAATGTCGTCCGCGGTAGTGGCGCCTGTAATTGCATCGATCGGCCGCAGCGCCGCATACAAGTCGAGCAGCAGCATCTCATGGGGAATCTGCGCGCCCGCCGCTTCATGCGCTTTCGCCAGGAATTCGGCGGATTCGCGCAACAGCCGTTCATGGCGGATGCTCGTGATGAAGCCGGTTTCCTGGTCCAGCACGCCCGCCGGCGCCACCGCGTCGATAATCGCCTGTTTGAGGGAATCGATTCCCGCTCCCGTGAGCGCCGATACCGCGCCGCTCGGGTCCGCTGCGAGATCCGCCTTATTGCGAACGACGATGTGCCGCCCGGCGCGATTCATGAGCGCCTCATCTTCACATGTAACCGGCTGCGACGCATCGATCACGATCAACGTGAGATCGGCGTCCGCCATGGCCTGAAGGGAACGCTCGATGCCCAGCGCTTCCACCGTCTCCGCTTCGCTGCGTATGCCTGCCGTATCGTACAGCTTCACAGGAATTCCGGCGATCGCCGCGGTTTCAGACACAAGATCGCGCGTCGTGCCCGGAATGTCGGTGACAATCGCCCGGTCCTGCTTCAGCAGGGCATTAAAAAGGCTGCTTTTGCCGACGTTCGGGCGCCCGACAATCGCCAGCGTGAAGCCGTCCCGCACCAGGCTTCCATACTGAAAGCTATCCGCAAGCTGCGAGACACCGGCGAGGACCAGCGAAATCCGCCGCTGAATCTCGGCGGTGGAGGCCACCGAAACGTCGTCTTCGGCGAAATCGATGCCCGCCTCCAGCAGTGCGATGAGCTCGAGCAACTGCTCCTTCGAGGGAGCGATGCGGCGCGATACGGACCCTTCCACTTGTTGCGCGGCGATGCGCGCCTGATACAGCGTAGTCGCATCGATCAGGTCGCGGACCGCCTCGGCTTGCGGTAGATCGAGGCGGCCGTTCAGAAAGGCGCGCAAGGTGAATTCGCCGGGCTGAGCGAGGCGCGCGCCACAATCGAGCGCGCGTTCCACGGCGAGCCGCAGCACGACCGGAGCGCCATGGCAGGATAGTTCGACGACATCTTCGGCGGTATATGAGTGCGGAGCCTGGAAGTAGGTGACGACCGCACGGTCCACGGGCTGACCTTCGCTGTCCAGCAGCGTGGCAAGGGTAGCCCGGGCGTGTGACAACGGCGCAGTTTTTAGAAGTCGATTGGCGATTTCGGCCGAGCGCGATCCCGAAAGCCGCACCACCCCGATGCCCCCGCGCCCCGGAGGCGTAGAGATCGCGACGATGGTATCGGGAAGCAACCTACCGGCGCGCCGAACGCGACCGCGGTCCGCCCGGTCCGCCCGGTCCGCGGCGGAAATCCTCGCGCGGAGGCTCCGGCAGACTGGCCATTCCGGCGGGGTAGACGATCACCTGCCGCTGTGGGCCGGAGCCGAGACTCTCGCTGCGCACTTCGGTTTCCGTTCGCAATGCCAGGTGAATCACACGGCGCTCGCGGCTGTTCATCGGATTGAAGCGGAACGGAGTGCCCGTACGCTTCACCTTTTCGGCGGCGGTTTGTGCGCTCAAGCGGAGCTCTTCAATGCGCAGCAGCCGGTAGTCGTTCGCATCGAAGGAAATCCGCGAGTGGTCCTCGCTGGGCATGTGGAGCACTTCCATGGTGAGGTGCTCGAGCGCCAGCAGCAGCTCGGCGCGATTGGTCAGCAGCAGATCCACGTCCCGCCCCGTGAACTTCACGAGCACATCGGGGGTCTCGAAGTCATCTCCGGCCGATTGGCTATCCGCCATCTCGTAGTTGACATGAAAACCTCCATTGCGGAGGGTGGGCTGCAAAAATGCGTCAATTTTTGGGCCTATGGTGGCAACCGAATATTTGCGCTCAGTCACGGTCTATTTCCTGCCGTTTTTTTTCTTGGGTGGTTCTACGCTGCGGGCGGCTTCCTGGGCGGCTTCGGTGTGATTGAAGAACACTTGCTGCCCCATATTAACGAGATTGCTGGTCAAGTAGTATAGCACCAGGCCCGAGGGGAAATTATAGAACATCACACCGAAAATCACCGGCATCAGCATCATCATTTTGGCCTGACCGGGATCCTGATTCGGCTGCGGCGTCATCTTCTGCATGAAGAACTGGCTGGCGATCATCACGATCGGCAGGACCTTGATCACGAAGTGCTCCGGCTGCGAGAGGTCGCTGACCCAGAGCCATGAGGCGCCGCGCATTTCCACGCTCACCGTAAACACGCGATAGAACGCGAAGAAGAATGGAACCTGCAGCAGCATCGGCACGCAGCCCCCCATGGGGTTCACACCGTACTTTTTGTAGAGGTCCATCACTTCCTGATTCTGGTCTGCCTTGCGCGCATCGCGCAGGCCCACGTCCTTATACTTGGCATTGATGACATCGATCTGCGGTTTGAGAGCCTGCATCTTGCGCATCGATTTCATGTTGGACAGCTTCAGCGGGAACAGGATCATGTTGATGATGATCGTCACCAGCACGATGGCCCAGCCGAAATTGTGAACGAACGTATCGTTAATCCAGTTCACGATCAGGAAGAGAGGCTTGGCCAGGAAGCCCAGCCACCCGAAATCGACCACCTGCTCGAGCTTGGGGTTCACCTTCTTCAGCAGGTCCAGATCCTTGGGGCCAATGAACAGTTCGAAGTGGTTGCTGGGGCCGTTACTTAAGGCCACGCCGCTCAAGGCAACGGGCTTTTCGTCCAACACGGTATGGACGTTGTCGGAAAACGTCACCTGCTCCATTTGGTTGCCGCCCGTTGTGGGCAGGAAGACCGCGGCGAAGTAAGTGTCGGCGACCCCTGCAAATGAGAAATCGCCTTTGGCGGTCGCGGGACCGTTCTTGGCGGCGCTGGCGTGCAATTCCACTAACTTGTTCTCAGGCACCGAGAAGTAGAGTGTGCGCTGCGTGGATGCAGGGCTGGGCACAGTCAGATCGCCGAAGCCGCCACGCCACTCGATCAGGTTCTCGACCGGCTTGCCATCGATCGCGACGCTGCTCGACACCTGCACCAGGTAGCTATTCTTCTCAAACCGGAATTGCTTGTGCACGACGGTATGGCCGTCGGAAAAATCGTAGGCGACGCCGAGACCGTCGGGGTCCACCTTCTGGTCATAGAAGGACCAATTGACGTTGGACGTTGGCTTTTGCGAAGGGAAATATAGGGAAAACGGGAAGTCAGTGGTGACTGCGGTGTTCGTCAGCTCGAGCGGCTTCTCATCGTTGCCCTTATAGCCCTTAAGCTGCCAGCTACGGACATTTGCGCCCTGGTTGCTGAACGCGACCTTGTATTTGTTGGTGACAATCGTCAGGACAGGCAAAACCTGCTGGGCAGTGGCCGGCGAGTTGGCCGGACCCGTAGCTGCCGCTGTTTCGGCAGCCGCCGGCTTGGCGGCATCGTGCGCAGCCGGGGCAGCCGCCGCAGCCGCCGCTGGAGCGGCCGTCGTCTCAGCCGTTTTGGCGGCCTCTTTTTTCGGCGCCGGCGGGGTATTGCTCTTGAACAGATAGGGGGTCAGGAACATCACCACCCCCATCAGGATGAAGGCCAGCAGAAGCCGGATCTCCATCGACATTTCTTTGGGCGGTTGGTTGGGAGCGCCGCCGTTCACAGGTTCTGCCATTTAGAAAAAATCCATCGCGAAACTCGATTATCGGACCGGGTCGAAACCGCCGGCGTGAAACGGATGGCAGCGCGCCAAACGCCGCAGGCCCATCCAAAGTCCCCTGGCAGCGCCATGGCGCTCAATCGCCTCGCGCATGTATTCCGAGCAGGTCGGCCGGAAACGGCAAGCAGAGGGGAGCCACGGGGAAACACAAACCTTATATACGCTGAGGGATCGCGTTAAGATCCACTGCACCGCAGAAAGAGGCGCTCGATCTCGCGCAGGATCTCCGGAAACGGAGCATCCAGGGATTTGCGCCGCGGATTGATGACGATGGACCACTGCGGGTTCAGCCGATCCAGGCAGGCTCGGACGGCTTCACGGAAGCGCCGGCGAATGCGATTGCGCACCACGGCCTTACCGACGGCGCGTGGCACGGTAAACCCGATACGCGGCCCATGCGGCTGCGGCTCTCGCAAGCAGAACGCCGCAAAGAGCGGGCTGCCGAATTTGGAGCCGGCATCATAAACTTTGCGGAAATCTGAGGAGCGCAGCAGGCGGGCACGTTTCGGAAGACCAGAGATGGTACAACTACCTCTCGCTGCTTACGGTCAACTTCTTGCGGCCGCGAGCGCGGCGGCGGGCAAGCACCGCACGGCCGTTTTTGGTTTCCATGCGGACCAGGAATCCGTGCGTTTTTGCGCGGTGGCGATTGTTCGGTTGGAAGGTACGTTTCGGCATTTTAGTTCAAGCGACTAGTATATCAGGTTTGAATTGGGCTCGCTCAGAGGCGGGCCTCATCATACCGAAATCCCTGTAGGCTGTGTCAGTTTTGCCGAAGGTGTGTCAGCGCCCAATCTCGGGCGGCGTCTGCACCATCGAAAGTAACAGGCAAAACACCACTAAAAGCGCCAATCCCGCTGCTACGATCATTGCTTCCTCCTCACCTCTGGTCCGGGAAGAGCAATCGAAGGGCCATGATGTAGACAATTCCGAGCTATCGCGCATCATTGCCGCTCCCTTTACGGGTTTGTGAAAAAATGCGGCTGTTGTTCTCGGAGCGCTCCATTCGCCTTTCGGTAGACCTTTTATCGCTCAGTCACGGGTTTGTCGAAAAAATCCGGCTGCTGTTCTTGTTGCGATCCATTCGCCTTTCGGTACACCTTTTACCGCTTCCTTACGGTCGCGGCTCCGTAAGGGAGCGGTAAAAGGTGCCGGGAATGCGAGTGCGTTTGAACGCGGCAAGAAAGCAATTCGATATTTTTTTACAACCCCGTAAGGGAGCGGTAAAAGGTGCCGGGAATCGGAGTGCGTTTTGAAGTCGGCGAAAGAGCAACTCGATTTTTTCACATACCCTCACGGGACTACTGGTGCTTGATGTAGACGATTTCCGAACTGTACGGCGTAGGCACGGAGACACGGACGCCGTTCGTCATCAATTGAGACCCGGGCAGCGAGTAAACCGCCGCGCCCACTTCATAACTCACCGTATACCGCATGTCCGGATTCAGGCCGAGCGGGTGGAAAATGTACTCGGGGCTGCCTCCCGCGGCACGAGTCACTACCGCCAAGGCGCTATCCTGCGCGTCGCTGTAGCTTTCGATGACGTCCACTCCCGCGGCGCTCGGCGGCAGGATGTGGTAAACCTTTCCCGTAGCAACCGCCGTGCGCACTGCCTTATAGGTTGCGATTTTCTCCGTCAGAAATCCAATCTGGTCGGCATCGAGCGACGCTAATTGGTTCATCATCACCCAGTTGCCGCCAAACATGTAGCTGTGCGTGCCGTACGTATCGATAGAATCCGACGGCGTCATGTACCTCTCGGCATAGCGAGGCGAAAAAGGGAACGTCGCGCCATAGGCGGCCTGCCGCGACGGCAAGGATCCGCTGGCATCGTTCGTAATCGACGTGACGTAGCGCGACACCATAGAAAACGTCATCATGTTTCCGCCGTCTTCGCAGTTCTCCCAAAGCACGTTCGGGCGAGCCGCCTGGATCGCCGAAACCACTGCGTCAATGCCGTTCACCGCGCCGGAATAGTTACTGTCGGCCGGGTCATGCGTGTGCGTCGTCTTGGTGCAGCGCTTGACCATGTTTTCGCCGTCCTGGAGAATCCAATCCACGTGGTAGTCGTCGATCATGCGGATTGCCTGCTGCACCAGCCAGTCGCGCGTGGGTTGATGGGCGAGGCACAGGGAAACCGCGCCGTGATAGTTGTCATTCTCGGTGGATGTCCAGTCCGGGTTGGCTTGCAGCACCGGGCTGTTCGCGTCGGCTTCCGTCAGCGCAAAGTGAAGCCCAAACTTCATTCCCAGCGAATGAACGTAGTCGGAAACCGCGGACAGGCCGTGCGGAAACTTCTGAGGATCCTCATACCAGTCGCCGATCGCGCGCGCCCAGCCAAGGTCTACGATAAACAGTTCTACGCCGCTTTTCGCTGCGACGTCCGCACTCCGCTTCAATGTATCTTCGTCGATCGCCTCGCCGTATGCCCAGGAATCCCACGCGACATAAGGAAACATCGAGGCGTCCGGCATGGGTTTTGCGAGCACCGCTTCGACGAAGCGCTGAGTGCGGAAGCCGGCGTCGTCGAAATCCCCGTGAAAGAATCCGATGAAGGCGAAGGGAAGCTGGAAGTCCGCGCCCGGATCGACTGGATGGTTCAGCGACTCAATGGTGGACGAAAGTTGCAGCAGATTTGCGGAACGCTGCTGCGTCACGGTCGCTTTACTCTTTCCATCGAATTCCCATCCGGCAAACAGTCCGCGCGACAGCGTGTCGCGGAGAGCCAACCAGCCGCAGTGGTTCGCATGCGCTCCGGAGTAGACGGCAAACGGAGTTCCCGACGGATCAACCGCCGCCTGCATCTGTTCAAAATCTTCCGGCAGGGTGCTTGCGGACCATTGATTGACGCGCAGGGCAGTGTAGCGCTGATCGAAATCGTTGAAGCTCCACGGCAGAAGATCCGCGAGTGTGACGTTCGCCGTGGCACCCGTCAGATTGCGATAGGAGATCGCGTAGCGGAGCACGGGCGAACCATCGTAGAGATCCAGGATCACGGTGATTTGCGCAGCGCCCTGTACGTCGTTGAGCACGATGAATTGCCGCAACCCCGCGGGCGTCAGTTGCTCCGTCCGCTGACCCACAAGCTCGAATACGCGCTGCGCATCGAAGAGGTCATTGCCGGCCTGAAGGCGAATCGGCGAGGACGGCTCATTCGGCGCCGCCGTCCACAGATCTCCCGTCGTCAAATCCGAAAGAGACGTGAATACGAAGCGCCCGCCCTCGGTGAGTTGAAACCCCAGAGAAATGGCGCCGTTACTCAACAGCCATTGATGGTTGACCGGATCGAAATACGACTGCGCTCCGAACGACGACAAGGTGGCCGAGAGCGACAGGCACAAAAGGCAAATCGCTTTCCGCATGTTATCTAAGAAAACACCCTTCGGCGCGGAAAGTTTCTTTCTTGTACCTGTAAGTGCTGAATCCTTACTGGGATAGGGGTATCGCCTGAGCGCTATTGTGTGTGTTTCAGGATGTCCCGGTGGTTAACCTTAGCCTTATAACCAGCGTCAACTAAGTTCTTGCGGATTTGGTCCGCCATCATTACCGATCTGTGCTGGCCCCCCGTGCAGCCGAACGATATCGTCAGATAACTCTTTCCTTCGCGAATGTAGTGGGGGAGTAAGTAGTTTAATAAATCGGTAATTCTCTGAATGAATTCAGCGGTTTGTGGAAACGAGCGGATGTAATGCGCCACCGCCGGATTCCGTCCCGTGAGGTTCTTGAACTTAGGGATGTAATTGGGATTCGGCAGAAAGCGCACGTCGAAGACGAGATCGCTATCGGTAGGCACCCCGGCCCTATAACCAAAGCTTGTTACGTAGATTAATATTTTCGATTCGTCCCGTTGCCCGCTAAACCGTTCGCCGATGACTTCGCGGAGTTCATGTACGGTGAACTTCGACGTATTGAGGACCAGGTCGGCGACGTCGCGGATGGGTGCAAGCTGGCGGCGTTCGGCGCGAATGCTCTTCAGAACCGATTCGCCGGAGCCGAGCGGATGCGGCCGCCGCGTCTCGCTGAACCGCCGGACCAGCGCCTGGTCGTCGGCTTCGAGAAAGATCACTTTGGCATTTGCGGATTTGCGCAGCCGCGCCAGAATCTCCGGAAAGTTCTTGAGGCTCTTTCCTTCGCGGATGTCCACCACAAGAGCGGCGCAACGAATCGATGAGTGATCGCGCGTCAGTTCGGCGAATTTCGGAATCAGCTCGAGCGGGAGATTATCCACCGCGTAAAAACCGAGATCCTCCAGCGCCTTCAACACGGAGCCTTTGCCCGACCCGCTCAGTCCCGTGATGATGACCAGTTCGGGTTTTCCCGCGCGAGCGACGGGCTCGCGGCGCACGGAGCGTTTCTTCTTTGCAGGGACGCCTTTGCGTGCCGTCACCGGCCGCTAGCCCTCCACCAGATCGAAGTCGCCGTCACGGCGGCGCACCAGCACTGAAACGCGGTCCGTTTCAGCGTCACGGTAGACCAGATAATCGCGCTTGTTATCCATTTGCAGCAGGGCTTCGTCGAGCGTCATCGGCTTGCGTTTTTGATGGTGATTGACGCGATAGATCCGCGGAGCCCCGGCGGCTTCCGGCTCCGGCTCAGCCGGCGGTTCGGTAGCTACTTCGGGCTCGGCTTTGCGCGGCATGCGCTTGTTGTCGCGCCACTTGGTGCGCGCCTTTACGGCTTGCTTTTCCAGCTTTTCAGCGGCGCCGTGAATGGCGGTGAACAGGTCCGCACTGGAGCCAAGGCCCGCCAGCGGATGCCCGAAATAGTTGATGGTCGCCTCTGCGTTATGTAGATGCCGTTCCTGGGAAAGAATGACATGACACTCGCATTCGCGCTTGCCGTCCAGCAGCTTGCCGATTTTCGAGAATCGCGCAGCCAGCTTCTTCTGTTCCGCGGGAGCGAGTTCCACTTGACGGCCGGTGTAGGTGATCTTCATAAAGAGACCTACATCCGTTATACCGCGAGTGACTAATTCCTGACCCGTCTTTGATGGGTCGACGGAATTTTCATGTCTTCCCGGTACTTTGCCACTGTCCGGCGGGTAACGTTGATACCTTGCCCCTGCAACAGTGTGGTGATCTGCTCATCGGTAAGAGGCTTGGAACGATCCTCGTCCTCGATCATCTTCTTCACCATGCGTTTCAAGAGTAGCAGCGGAGTCGCACCGCCCGATGGCCCCTGCACGGCTTCGGAGAAGAAATAACGCAATTCGAAGACACCCTGCGGCGTATGGACGTACTTGCTCGCCACCGCGCGGCTCACCGTGGAGGGATGCACGCCCACTTCCTCAGCCACTTCCTTAATCATCATCGGCTTGAGGTGGTCCAGCCCGTGACCCAAAAACTCGATCTGACGCCGCACAATCGCCTGACAGACCTTCATGATGGTCTGCTTCCGCTGCTCAATATTCTTCATGAGCTGGATGGCCGACGTGTAGCGCTCGCGCACGTAGTCGCGTACTTCCTTGGTGGCGCCGTTCTCGCGGTCGAGCATGCGGCGGTACTGGGCGTTCAACCGGAGCTGGGGCACGTCTTCATCATTCATCTGGATGATGTAATCGTCGCCATCCTTGATGAAATAGACGTCCGGCTCCACCACCCGCGCGCCCGCTCCGGAATAGCGCAGACCGGGACGCGGATTGAGGTGCTGAATCATATGGACGGCGATCTCGATGTGCTCCATCGGACGCCCCATCAGCTTAGCGATCTCTTTGTACTGCCGCGTTTCCAGGAGGCGCAGGTGGCTCGATACGATCTGCCATGCCACGCCGCCCTTTCCGTTGACGCTTTCGATTTGCAGCAGCAGGCACTCGCGCAGGTTCCGCGCGCCGACGCCGGCCGGATCGAGCGACTGCACCACGTGCAGTCCAGCTTCTACCATCTCGGGTTTATGGCCGCCGACCGAAGCGATCTCGTCCAGCGACGCCGAAAGCCAGCCGTCCTCGTCCAGGTTGCCGATGATCGATTCCGCTGCGTCGCGCATTTCATCGGAAATCAGGCTGACGCTGAGTTGGGACCGCAGATAATCGCCGAGCGTTACCGGCGCCGACAGAAACGTCTCGAACGACGGCTTTTCCACGGATTCCGAAGCCGGGCTCTTGTACCCCGGATCCAGGTAATCGTCGAAGAAGGAGCCGAAATCGATCTCGTCGAAGGGGTCGGTGGCCGCCGGCACGTCGAGGAGCGGATCGTTCTGGCTGGTAATATCCGGTTCGGGTACCGCCGCGGCAGTCTCTTCGGCGTCCGGAAACAGGGTCCCATTGATGGCGACGTCACCGGCGGAGCCGTCCAGAGAGTTGGCCCCGTTCAAAACCGAGGCTTCAAGCAGTTGCTTATCGGCCGGATCCAACACGTGTTCGGCTTCGAGCAAAGGCAGCAGTTCCTCGGGCGTAACGGCCTCTTCGGAACCGTCTTCCCCAGCTTCTTCCAGAACCGGATTCTTGACGATCTCCTGGGTGATCATCTCCTTCAGTTCCAGCCGGTTAAGCTGAAGAACCGTGACCATCTGCACCAGGCCGGGAGTCAGAATCTGCTTCTGCGCGACCTTCAGTTGTAATCTGGGCGACAGTAAGCTCATCTGGTTCCTATCTTATCACCGCAATACTGCATTATCGGCTGCAAAACGGAAATTTCCCTAGCACGTTTTGTGCCGTTTTGGACGTGAGCTCGTGAGTTTAGACGTAAACCCTGCGAACACGTGCGCTAATACTGCACAAAATGTTGTAGGAAATGGTTCCGGCAACCCGTGCGATCTGCTGCGCATCGAGTGCCGCCTCCCTTTCGACGCCCAACAGCGTGACCTCATTTCCAGGACACAGGGCTGTTGTATGGGAGAGGTCGATGGTGGTCAGATCCATCGAAATCGTGCCGAGGATAGGCGTCAGCCGCCCCGCCGCGATCACTTTTCCCCGATTCGAGAGCCGGTGGAACATGCCGTCGGCATAACCGGCGCCGAGTATGCCGATGCGCATCGGCCGGGGAGCCCGGAACGTGCCGCCGTAGCCCACCAGGGCGCCTTCGGGGATGTCTTTGACCTCCAGAATCTTGGCTTTCCACGTCAATGCCGGCTGTACGTCGAGCAGTTGCCTGGGAGCGTCGCCCCTCGCCGGCGACACGTAGCCGTACAGGGCATGGCCGGCGCGCACCATATTGTGCCAGCCCGCGATTCTGCCGTACCCAATGGCATTGGTGCTGGACGTATGGAGCCTTGGCGGCCGCACCCCGGCCTGCCCGAGCGCATCCGTAACGGCGTGAAATTGCGCAAGTTGCTCGTCTGTTTGGGTGCTGCTGTAATCCGCTGCCGAGGCGAAATGCGTCATCAGGCCTTCGAGCTGAGCGTGGCGCAATTCGTTCAGCACCGCCAGGATCTCGCCCGCCGAGGCGCGCGTGCCCAATCGCCCCATGCCGGAATCGATCTTCAGGTGATAGTGCAGCGGCTTGCCGCTGGCATTCGCCACCCGCTCGACTTCCCGCATCTGCGTGAGCGAATGGACCACGGGAGTGAGATTGTACTCCGCCACCGCCTCGCCTTCGTATGGCAGGAATCCGCCCATCACCAGGAGGCGCGGCTGATGAATGCCGGCGCACCGCAGCGTCACCCCCTCATCCACGCTGCTGACCGCCAGCCACTTCGCGCCTTCGTGCACCAGCACACGAGCGACCTCAATTGCGCCGTGACCGTAACCATCCGCCTTCACCACGCCCGCTACGTCCACCTGGGGACCGACGACGCTGCACACGTTGCGGTAATTGCGCGCGATCTGGTCCCGCGACACCAGAACGTACGAGCGGAAAGGAGGGTTCACTAGTCTTATTCTAACGACCGTATGGCCAGCGGCTTCTGAGTGACCTGGAAATCGATGAACTGCGTCGCCTGTGGATGTTTCTTCTGTCCGCGGTCCGTCACCGTCACCTGCAGCAGGTACTCGCCCGGAAGCATCCTGGACCCGAGGCGCAAGACGCCGCCCGCATGTAAATGCGCCGGGTCTTGAGCAACGGCGACTACGGAGCGTTCGTTGCCTGTGTAGATGAGCTTGCCGTTGGCATACAGACGCACCTGCGACACCACGTCGAACTGATTGTCGTGCCCGTGCACTTTTGGATTGACTATGCTGTAGCCGAACACAATGTCCTGGCTGGACAGGTAGCGGCGGAGGGCTGGTCCGCCCTCTTTCCAGGGCTCGCCGAGACCTTCGGCCGCGGGTCCGGAGTGTTGGTCCACGCCGAGTTGCTTCAGGATCTCCGGACCGGCGAGATTCAGCATGAGCCCGGTAATCGCAAACCGGTTCTTGCGTGTATCGGGCACCGTGACGAACTGGCTGGCCGACCCGATCGCCTGCGACGCATGGTCACGCACCACGACGCGCAAAATAAATGCCCCCGGCTGTTTTACGGGGTCGCCCAGGTTGTACACCAGGCCTTCTCGCAATGCCTCATTGTGCTGCGCGTCAGATAGCCGGATTTCGCGCACCATCTGGTGCTGCAGCATCGGCTCATCGAAGCCTCTGTAGGCAAGCGACACCAGATCGATGGTGGTGTGCCAGTCGCCGGCCGGTTCATGGATAAAGGAGAGCCCGCGTGCGCCGATGTGAAGCATGGAGTAGACGAACGGGCCATCCTTGGCGTTGTGATAGAAGAGGGATGTCAGCCGGACGTCCAGGCCCTTGGCGGCGAACGGCGAAGCCATGGTCTCCAGAATCTGCCGTTCGCGCGTCTGCGGCGTCTGCACCGCCGGAGCGTCGTCGGACACGCCGTTGAATCCGCTCTTCCATCTCACGTGCAGCCCGGGACGCCGGACCCGTACCGTAATCCGGTGGAACTTCGCTTTGTCCGGATTTTTTTCGAAGGTCCCCTCGCGCGGAGTGTAGGCGAGCAGGTAATATCCGCTCTGATCCTCCGCAGCCTGCTCGATGCATTCGGGAATATCGTTGCGGTCATGAAAACCGAGGCCGCCGGTGTGCGTCGCAAGGTCCTGCAGACCGCCGAACTCGGGTTCGTCCGATGCCTCTTCGCTATCGGAAAAGACTGCCGGAACCCGCGGACCGTTCGATGGCACAGGCGTGCGTGGCACGGCGTTCTGCGTCTGTGCCTCGTTGGTCCGCAAACCGCCGGGGTCGATGGAGTATATGGATACGGCCGAGCGATTTGCCAAATCGGTAAGGTGATCCAGCGCGGAATTAATCGTCGTATTCTGACGCAATCCATTCGAGAGGAAGACCACGGACTTGCGGCCCGGCAGATTCTTCATCCCCTGCACCACCTGCTCCAGCGCTCCGAGCGAACCAAGCACGGACAGCGTGTAGCCGTAGTCCAGCGATTCGGGCGAAGTGCGGCGCGCGTCCAGGTCGGCGGCGCCCAGCGGCTCAATGTGCCCCATGCCTGTCCGGCCGGCGAACCTCCACTTCAGCAGATCGATCGCCTCCAGCAGTACGCGTTTATCGGTGGTGAACTGCTCGATCATGGCAATGCTGCCGCCGGTGCGCACCACCGCTACCAGGTCGCCGCGCTGCATGTTGCGGGTGACGTAATCGCGCAGCGCCTGTCGGGTGCGCGCCAAGTCCTGAAAGCTGAGCGCGAGGTCGTCAACTACCAACGCGATGGTGCGCTTCACGTCCGACGGAGCGATCGGCGCATCCTCGGCGATCAGGGCAGGCGCGACTGCGGGGACCGGCTTCTGCTGGGGGCTATAGGCAAAGAGCTTGAGCGTTTGCGGCTGCCCGTCCTGCAGGAGTTCGAAGTCGTCAGCGTGCAGATCCGTGACGCGACGGCCGGCCGAATCGGTTACGGTGGCGTCCACCTGCACGAGCGTGACGGTGATGCGAAGCGTCGGCAGGGGCGCAGGCGGCTCCTGTGCAGCGCCGGCAGGCAGTAGGGCGAGTGCCGGAACGAGAACGGCGAGGGCCCGAGTCATGTGTCAGGATCAGTGTACCCGGGATTTCCGGAGGCGCGAAGCTCCTTTGGGGCTATTGCGTTCGCGTTCACGGGCAGGTACAACTATTTCAAATATGCTCGCTGGCTTGTTCGCCCTTCTCGCCGTCGCGCAGATCGTGCTCAATCCGCCGAAAGAGGCGGGCACCATTTCGGTGGACGTCAATCTGGTGAACGTAATCTGCACCGCGCGGACGGCGCACGGCGGCTACGTCGCGGACCTGACGAAGGACGATTTCGAACTCCATGAAGACGGGCACAAGCGGGATATCGCCTTCTTCGCCCGTGAAGTGGATTCGCCGCTTACGATTGCGCTTCTGCTGGATGTGAGCGGTAGCGTCGCCATGGTGATCCCGGAAGAGCGGGAAGGCGCCAATCAGTTCTTCGCGCAGGTGATGCGTCCCGGCGACAAAGCCATGCTGGTGGGCTTCGCGCAGCTGGTTCACGTCTGGCAGGACCTGACGCCGAACATGGATTTTATCCACGAGGCTCTCGCCAACGCCGGGCCTATCGAGGTCACATCCGCGGACGCGATCGAGATGCGGCCGCGCGGTGGCACACTTCTTTACGATGCGGTGAAGCTGGTCACGGAAAGAAAACTGGAGCGCATTCCGGGACGCAAGGCGATCATCCTGGTGACTGACGGGCTGGACAACGGAAGCATCGCGAAACTCGACGGAGCAACACAAGCTGCCCAAGCGGCGGATACAGCGGTTTACGTCATTCATTACGCGAATAGGCGCGGATTGCCGCCGATGGAGAAAATGGCGAACGCCACCGGGGGGCGAGCTGTTCACGTGAGCGAAGATAAGCTGTCCGAGGTATTCAAGTCGATAGCAGATGAACTGCATCATCAATACGGAATCGGATTCACGCCGGCGAAGGAAGACAAGGAATTCCACAAAATCGAATTGAAATGCAAGCGCGCGGGGGTGAAGGTGCAGGCCCGCACGGGTTATAGAAAATAGCGGCAGTCAATTCACCGCAGAGACGCTGAGGACGCCGAGAAAGCGCAGAGCGAGCACGTTCCTCTGCGTACCTCTGCGTTCTCAGCGCCTCCGCGGTGAGCTCTTCCCTGCGAGCTTAGAGAGAAGCCCCTCATAGGCATCGGTCACCGCGTCCCACGAGTACTTTTTCTCTATTCTCTGCATTGCTCGCTGCCGGTAGTTTTGCCGGTCGGCCTCGCTCATTGCGAGCAGCATCCGGATCTTGTCCGCCAACTCCGCGGGCTCGAAGGGAATGCCCGCATCGCCCGCGACCTCGGCATTTTCCGGCGTGTTGCGATACAGCACGAGCGCCCCTCGTCCCATCGCTTCGATCAGTGCCGGATGCGTTCCGCCCACTTCCGTGGCGTGGATATATGCGAAGCAGTGCGAGCCCAGTTCCCGGTATCCTTCTCCGTAGATCGCTCCCGGCATGACGATTCTCAGGTCGTCCGTATCGCGCACGCGCCGGATGTATTCGTGCGCGTACGGCGCATCGCCGATCAGCGCCAGCTTCATTGGCGTCTGCACGCTTTCGAACGCCTGCCGCACTTCCAGCGGATGGTTCTCCGGTTCCATGCGGCTTACGTACAGGAAATATTCGCCCGGCCGCAGCCCTAACGCGTCCAGGACTGCCTGCGTGCGTACCGGGCCTACGTCCGCTCCGTATGGAATAAACACGCTGTCCTTCTTGTAGCGGTCGCGATAGTAGTCCTGGATCGTCAGCGCGTCTGTGATCACGATGCTCGGGCAGAATGTCGCCAACCATTCGCTCACCAGATACCACGCCTTGGCGAGACGATTCCACTTCTTGCGCTTGCGCTCAATGCCATCCACATTCAGCGCGACGGGGATACGAGTGATGCGCGGCAGCAGAGTGAAAACGGCGTTTGCGCCGTTGCAGTAGAGTGCCACATCGGCGCGATGCCGCAGCAGATGCAGCGTGGAAACGGCCGTATGCGCGAGCGTATCGAAATATTTATGCCGGATCGTCGGCAGGTATTGCAGCCGCACGCCGCGAAACGCCGCCTGCGGATGCCGCTCCCGGCAGTAGACGGTCACCTCGTGGCTGCGCGCGACAAGCCTGGTGGAAAGTTCCTCCGCGAAGGTTTCGAAGCCGCCGTAGTTTGCGGGGATGCCGCGGGTTCCGAGCAGCGCGATGCGCATGAGCGCAGTTTACGTCCGCGCGGCTTCGGAGCGGGAAAGGACGCGCGTCATCTTCTTGGGCGCTTCCTTCGTCACCGGCGAATACTGGAACCAGCTCGCCATGTACGCGTCGTCTACCCGGCAATTGGCCTGAATCAGTCTGCGCTTCGCCACCACGCGGCTGAAATTCTTCGCCAGGAACCAGTAAGCCTTCAGCGAACTGTGCTCCCACAACAGGCAGCACATGATCACCGTGAGGTCGCGGGCGGTGATGGAGACGCAATTGCGGCGATACAGATCCGGCGAGATGTTCTTGATCCGCATCAGAAAGCGGTTCTTCACCGAGTGCATGTTGATCTCGGGCGGCAGCGCGCGCCGGTTGCCCGGTAGCACTTTCCGCACGTGATAGCCGCGAGCGTACGGTGCGTACAGGCACTTCCACCCCATGAGCTGCGAGCGCCACGCGACATCGGCATCTTCGCGATACACGAAAAAGTCGGAATCGAAGAACTCGCCGTCAAGGGAGATGTCTTCGATCATGGCGCGCCGGTACAATGCCGCCGCCGCCGTGGCGCCGAAGACATATTCGTACTGCAGATAGTGCCCGTTGTCCACTTCCTGGCTGCCTCGATCCAGGTGCCGCAGCATCGGGTTGAAATAGATGCCGGTAGAATCCACCACCGGCTTTTCAGGAATCTCGAAGTGGGCGGTCATCGCCAGCAGCTTGCCGCAGACAGTGCCGATTTTGGAATCGAACTGCCCTGCATCCACCAGCGCCTGAATAAAGTTCGGCAGCAGCAGCACATCGGGGTTCAGCGTGAGAACCCATTCGCCGCTGGAGAGCTTGATCGCCTGATTTTGGGCCGCGGCGAATCCAATATTCTCCTCGTTGTAGTAGACCCTGCAGCGGTCTTCGAACTGTTCGAGAATATCGATGGTGCCATCGGTGGACGCGTTGTCCACAACCACGATCTCTTGATTCGGATACTTCTGCGCGAGCACCGATTCGAGACATCGCTTGATGAAGCGCCCGCTATTGTAAGTGACTATCGTGACGGAGACGAGTTCGTTGTGCGCCATGAACAAGAACCAGAGTGAGCGAACCTTTCTGACATCCGTTTACCTACAAACTTCCAGTCTCCCAGCCGGAGTACAAGCACCGGCCGGCGAACCGCACTACCTTTCCGTATTCCGCCATGGGTTTCAGGCTTCTCCTTCTTATGCTTTCTGCCGCCACCCGGAGGAGAGAACCTGTTACTACTGCTAAACACATTGCTCGAAACGAAAGCGGGCGAAAGTGTTTAGCTGTGTATCTCAGTAAACTACGATACCAATAAAACAGCCGCGTCTCCACCGGCAACCGCGGGATAGAATGTCCGCCTGTGTGTTTCACAACAGCATTTGGTACGAAGTACATGCGGTACCCGCGATCTATAGCACGCTTGCAGAAGTCCACATCTTCAAACCAGAGTGGATGAAATTCTTCGTCGAAGCCGCCGAGCGCTTCCCAGGCGTCGCGCCGGATCATCAGAAACGCTCCGGCCGGCTGCTCCACTTCTGCCGGCGCGGAAACATCGAGCGCGAGATTGCGATAGCGGCGATTCACGGGATTATTCGGCCAGACCCGGTTCAGCAAGAGAGCTTCCAAAATCAATGCCGCCGGTGTGGGCAGGCTGCGCGCCATAAAACCGGTCTGCGGAGTGCCGTCAGGGTTCAGCATACGGCCGCCCGCTCCAGCGGCGTCCGGTTGCTCACACGCTTCCCGTAGTGGCGCTACATCGGTCAACAACACGGCATCCGGATTTAATAACAATACGAAGCGCGTCTGCAATACGACAAACCCTTGATTCACCGCAGCCGCGAAGCCCCGATTCGTGGCGTTGGCGATCAACCGCACGCCGCGCCGCGCGACCTCCTCCGCCGTGCCGTCCGTAGACCCGTTGTCGACTACCACGATCTCATCGGCGCGCCCCGCCGCGGCTGCCAGACACGCGCCAATCTCGGCGCGCGAGTTGTACGTGACGATGACGATTCCGACGCCGGTCATTGTGTCAGAATGCCTCACCCGCGGCCCGGAAATAGAGCCGCCAGTAGGTGTCAAATCCGGCGGCCGCTTGTATCCGAAAGATCTCTCGTTCCTGCGCGCGCAGCAATTCGACTAGTACGGCTGGATCTCCCGCCTCACCCTTCCGGCGTGCCGCGCTGAAACCGTTCCACCCTTCAAACTTGCCCCGCATCCATGCCCAGCCTGCGCCGTGCCGCAGCGCCACCGCGCCCCAGAGCAGTTGCCCGGCTACGATCGGCCACAACGGCATGCGCGCATAATGTTTCGCGACCAGCAGCACCTGATTGCGCGAAATTCTCCGCACCGTATCGGGATGCCACATGCCGAGGCTCGCCGATCCACGATGCCATGCCACCGCCTGCGGAATGTATTCGCCCATCAACTTCTTCCGCGCGCACCGCAGCCCGAACTCCACATCCTCGAGATACGATTCGAAACTCTCTTCCAGATATCCGGTACGGTCGAACAACTCGCGGCGGAACAGCGCCGCGGTCCAGGGCGGTGAGAAGATCGGCACGCGAGTTCCGAAGAGCGGACCATCCGGACACCCGTTCCCCACGCGCCATGCGGTGCCTGCTCGCGAGACCAGATCGTAGGTGCCATCGATTGTGTTGCTGCCCGTTCGCAGAATCTTCCCCGTGGCAAACCAGCCGGTCGCCGCGCTCAGCTTCTCGAAATAATCAGGCGCCAGTTCCACGTCGCTATTGAGCACCGCGACCCATTCGCCGGAGCTCTCCCGGATTCCGCGATTGACCGCGGCGGCGAACCCGGCATTCCTGCCCATCGCGATCACGCGGGCGCCGGCTGCGCGAGCGGCATCGGGAGCGCCGTCGGTGGAACCGTTGTCCACGACTACGATTTCCGCGGCCGGCAGAGTCTGTGCGGCCACCGTTCGCAGCAACTGCTCCAGCAGCTCGCGGCGGTTCCAGACCGGCACAATCACGGCAATGCTCATCTGAGGAAGCGCTTCTTCACCAGAAACGCGAGGTTCTGAAACCCATCGCGCCATGCATTCAGCTTGGTCTCGCCCAGGCGCGACGAGTACTGAATGGAAATCTCGCCGAAGCGAATGCGCGGGTTCCGCAACGCCTCAATTTTGATTTCTTCGCTGAACGCCATGCCATCGGATTCCAGCTTCATGTCTTTCAAAATCGCGCGCCGGAAAACCCACATCCCCGATTGCGAATCGCGCACCCAGCGGAAGAAAAGCATGGACATCGCCGCGGTCAACACAAAATTCCCGAACTTGTTTTTAAAGCTCATGGCGTGCGCATCCCGCACCGGAAACCGCGACGCGTTCAGAAAATCCACCTCCAGGTGTAGAAATGCTTCCAGCAGATACGAAAGCGCGTCCACGGGATAGCTGTGGTCGCCGTCCAGGGTCACAATGACGTCGCCTGAGGCCAGCGCGAAGCCGCGCTTGTAACTGCGGCCGTAGCCGCGCACATCTTCGCGAATGACTTTGGCCCCGAGGCTCGCCGCAACCTCGCTGGTGCGGTCCGTAGATGCGTTGTCGACGACAATCACTTCGTCCACGAACTCCGGCATGGCGCGGAGCACCTGCTCGACGCCCTGCTCCTCATTGAGGCAGGGGATGATTACGGTTATGGCCTGACCCTTATACATTGTTCCGACTTTTACCGGACTTGGCGCGTCCTAACAATTGAAACACCGATTGGTACCATGAAGCTAATGACGCGGTTTCTTCTCCTTGTAACCTGCTGCGGCGCGCTCGCGTGCGCCGCGGACCTTTCCAGCGCTCGTGATGTCTATGTCATGCCGATGTCGCATGGCATGGACCAGTTTCTGGCCGTTGGACTCACCAGGGAGCACGTGCTGCAAGTGGTAACCGATGGCAAGGCAGCCGACGTAGTGCTCACGGACCACATCGGACCCGCGTTCGAAGCGCAGCTTGCCGCGTTGAATCCTCCCCCGGCTCCTCCGCCAGTGGCGAAGAAAGACGAAGCCGCCAAGCCCGCCACAACCTCGGACTCCGTAGTTTCCATGTTCACCGATACGGCGGACCAGGCGCGTCCCGTGCCGACCGGAGGTTTTTCCCGCGCGCACGGCACCGTTTTCCTGGTGGACGCCAAGACACATCAGGTGCTCTGGTCGACCTACGCCCCGCCGAAGGATACCTCGGCCGGCGCGCTCGACCACACCGCGAATGAAGTGGTCAGCCGCCTGAAGAAAGATATCAGCCCCAAGAAATAGTTGCGCGTGGATGAACTGCTGAAGCTGGCGGCGGGCACGGCCGCGCGGTACCTGCAAACGCTCGAACATCGCGGCGTCGCTCCCACAGCCGAAGCTCTCGCGCGCCTTGCCGAACTGGACGAAGCCTTTCCCGCGCAAGGAGCCAGCCCGGAGGACGTGCTTCGAATGCTCGATGAAGTAGGCTCGCCCGCTACGGTTGCAATGGCCGGGCCGCGATTCTTTGGCTTCGTGATCGGCGGCTCTGTACCTGCTGCTCTTGCCGCCAACTGGCTGGCCGGGGCGTGGGACCAGAACGCGGGGCTCTTCGTCTCGTCTCCCATCGCGGCCACGCTGGAGCAGGTCTGCCTGAAGTGGTTGCTCGATGTGCTGAAGCTTCCGCCGGAATCGGCCGGAGCCTTCGTTACGGGAGCTACCCTTGCGAACTTCACCGCGCTCGCCGCCGCGCGCCACCGCGTCCTCCGGCAAGCCGGTTGGGACGTCGAAGCCGACGGTCTCTTCGGCGCGCCTCCCATCACAGTGGTCGCCGGTGAGGAAGCGCATCCCTCTATGACCAAGTCTCTCGGCATGCTGGGCATGGGCAGATCGCGTATCGTGCGCGTTCCGGTTGACGCTCAGGGACGCATGATTGCTTCAGCCATCCCCAAGCTGCGAGGTCCGGCGATCGTTTGCATGCAAGCCGGCAACGTCAACACGGGAGCATTTGACCCCGCCGAAGAGATCTGCTTGCGAGTTCGGGAATCCGGCGCCTGGCTGCACGTGGATGGCGCATTCGGTTTGTGGGCCGCGGCGAGTCCCCGGCACGAACACCTTGTCAGGGGCGTCGCCGGCGCTGATTCCTGGGCGACCGATGCGCACAAGTGGCTCAATGTGCCTTATGACAGCGGACTGGCGTTTGTCCGCGATGCGGCGGCGCTACGAGGCGCGATGTCCATCACGGCGGCCTACCTGCCGCAGGGCGAACATCGCGAGCCTTCGATGTACACGCCGGAGCTATCCCGCCGGGCGCGCGGAATCGAAGTCTGGGCGGCTCTGAAGTCTCTGGGCCGCAGCGGTCTGGCCGAATTGATCGGACGCAATTGCAGTCTGGCGTGCCGTTTCGCGGAAGGGCTTCGCGCCGCCGGGTGCGAGATTCTCAATGACGTCGTGCTGAACCAGGTGCTTGTCTCTTTCGGCTCCCCGGAACGGACGCGAGAGGTCATCCGGCGCATTCAGGAAGACGGAACCTGTTGGGCGGGTCCCACGGAATGGCAGGGTCGGACCGCCATGCGAATCAGCGTTTCGAGTTGGGCGACCACGGAGAAAGATGTCGACTTGAGCCTCGCCGCAATGACGAAGGGGCTACCGTGAATTGCTTTTTGCCGATTCAAACGCACTCGTGTCCCGGGCACCTTTTACCGCTCCCTTACGGGTTGTGAAGAAATATCGAATTGCTTTTTGCCGATTCAAACGCACTCGTGTCCCGGGCACCGTTTACCGCTCCGTTGAAAGTCACAATGGGAGTGCTGCGTCCGTAGCGGGTTTGATATTGACGGTGTAACCGAGAATTCGCAGTTCCCGGGCGATTTTCTGAGCACGGCGTTTGGCT
>Ga0134128_10000535_pt1 | contig 52702 bp, 44 predicted proteins | sample KB31754_FD_96462 | JGI IMG/M metagenome (GOLD analysis project Ga0134128, IMG submission 96462) | Terrestrial soil microbial communities with excess Nitrogen fertilizer from Kellogg Biological Station, Michigan, USA - KB3-175-4 | ecosystem: Environmental > Terrestrial > Soil > Unclassified ... | reverse complement strand
CGCAAGGTCGAAAAGAAAAGCGGCAAGCTGCAGAATACCGTCATTGCCACCTTCAAAGACGTATCGCAGTTCTGGAAGTGGAATCCGGACGACTATCTGAAGCGCCCTGCATACAGTCGTGATTATCCGGCGTGCAGCCACTGTCAGTAAATAGGGCCACGCACGCGTCGCCCGACAAAAGCGGCGAACTTTTATGAACCGGGGTCGATGCTGGCGGTTTGCGGAAATGCTCGCAAGGTTATGTCCACATTCTGCTTCTTGCCGCTGTGCATTACGTGCAGAGTAAGAATGTTGCCCACCTTATGTGACCGAACAATCTTCTGAACTTCGCTTGCTGTTCGTACCGGTTCGTCATTTACCGTTTCGATCAGATCGCCCACGGTGATTCCTGTGCCTGCGGCAGGACCGTCAGTAAGCACCTTCGCTACAACCACTCCCTCCTGCTTCTGGGAGAGTCCATCATTGGCAGCCAGTTGGGGATCGTAATCCATCATGGATAAACCCAAATAAGGATGCAGGATCGGTCTGTTATTCAGAATGGCGTCCACCGCGTCCCGCGCCGAATCAATGGGAATGCTGAAGCCGATGTTTTGCGCGTCAGTCCGAATCGCCATGTTGATGCCAATCACATCGCCATTTATATTAAGCAATGGACCGCCGGAATTGCCTGGGTTGATAGCGGCGTCCGTTTGAATCAAATCGACATTATTATTGAGGTCGGCCAGCGAGCGCCCGATCGCGCTGACGATACCGAGGGTGACTGTATGACTGAGTCCCAATGGCGTGCCGATTGCAATAGCGAAATCGCCGGGACGAACCGTCCTGCTATCTCCCAGATGCACGGTGGGCAGCCCGCCTGCGTCTATCTTGACGATGGCGATGTCGCTATAGGCATCGTGCCCGACGACACGTCCGGTGAAAACGCGATTGTCATTGAGCGTAACCTTGATATTCTCAGCATCCTTCACGACATGATTATTGGTGAGGATGTAACCGTCAGAACGAATGATCACGCCCGAACCTGAGCCATGCGCCTGCAGATGCGGTTCTGCCTCGTGGGCGATTCCTTGTCCTGATTTGGATTTAAATAGATCCAGCAAACCAAGGTCGTTTACATCTTTGGGAACGATCGTGGTATCAATGCTTACCACTGCCGGTTCGACGTGTGAAACGACATCGGCAACCGGACTTTGCGATGAGCGCGCGAACATGACCAGCGGCCGGCCCGGCGCTGACGCCATCTCATGCGTTGGCCCTGAGCCGGCAAGTATCTCTCCGGACAGAAACGCAACAGTAGCGACAAAACAACAAATCACAAGCCAAGGCGTACCTGGCGGTTTCTGCGGAGCAAACGTAGATCTATCGCTGGTCTTAAATGTATTCAAAATAAGCACACTAGGTCGCTTTTTACTTGCCACCTAGGCGACCGCAGTATGCCGAATGTTCCAACCTGGGAGCTAGTGCGGCAATCCGAACACGTAATACACGAGGCACATCGCCGCCAGCACTATGGAGCCCGGACGAAGCTCTCGGGCTCGTCCAGAAAGCAGCTTGAACAGCGGATAGAGAATCAAGCCGGCGGTCAGTCCGTTGGCTATGTTATAGCTGAACAATATCATCACGATCGTGGCGAATGCCGGCACCAGTTCGGTTAGATCCTCGAAATCTACCTTAGTAATGGATTGGATCATGAGCAATCCGACGAACATAAGCGCAGGGGCGTAAGCAAATTTCAACTCCTGCAGAGGTTCAATCAGCGGAACAAAGAACAAAGACAACGCGAAGAGGAGCGCCACCACCAATGCAGCCAGACCGGTGCGGGCGCCTTCACGAATGCCGGCCGCTGACTCGATGAACGCCCCGCTTGTGGATGAGCCTACCAACGAGGAGAACACGCAGGACAGGGAATCAACCAGCATCGGCTTCTCAATATTGGGCAAGTTGCCGTGCTCGTCCGTCATCCCTGATGCGGCGCCGACTCCGGCTAGAGTTCCAAGCGTGTCGAGAAAACTCATCAAAAACAAGGTGAGAAGTATCGGGAAGAAATTGACCTTGAGGGCGCCCCCAATATCCAGCTGGAAAGCCAGGGGCACAAGGCTGTACTCGCCTTGAAACGGCAGCGCGACAATAGCTTTGGGGGCGTGGGCGAATCCCAGTGCAATGCCGAGGACCGCATTGACACCCATTCCAATCAGGATGGCGCCCCTTACCTTGCGCAACTCCAATACGGCAATGAGCACGAATCCAAAAATCGCCAGCAGCACCTGGGGATCGTGGAAATCCCCAATTTTTACCGGAACCGGCGGCGCTTTCAGCAAATTCGAAGGGCTAATGGACAGTGCCGCAGCGGGCATGCCGGCCGCGCCGCTGGTGATAATACCGGTTTGGTACATCCCGATGAATGTCAGAAACAGCCCGATGCCTACTCCGAAGCTATGCTTCATGCTTGTGGACACCGACTCGGCAAGCCACGACCTGATCCTGGCCAGCGACAGAGCCAAAAAGCCCAGACCGCTCAAGAACACAGCTCCCAATCTTACTTGCCAACTGATGCCCATGGTGGCAAGACCGAATGCAATAAAGGCGTTTTCGCCCATATAAGGCGCGACGGCGATCGGCAAGTTGGCATACAGCGCCATTAACAAGCAGCCGAACACCGCAGTCAAAATGGTGGCCATGGTGCTGGGCCCGATGGGAAAACCGGCGAAAGCCAGGATCGCCGGATTGACGACGATGATGTATGCCATCGTAATGAAGGTCGTCAACCCACCGAGCACTTCCGTGCGAACATCGGAATTTCTTTCGGCTATGTGAAAATATTTGTCCAGCAAGCTGAGCATACGCCAATTGTACATAAGGGTATCGCACACCGAACGCCACAATCCTTGACAGCCCGCATCATTTACTATTTAATGATCGAAGCGCCCGAGTGGGCGCGCTCTGGTGGAGTACACGATGGTCTGGGCGCTGGTGGCACTGTGCATGGTGACAACCGTAGTTGTTATCTGCCTGCTTGTGCAAGAACGCGCCAAGCGCGTGCGTGCTGAGCGAATAGCAAAAGAAGTTGAAGAACTTGCCCACTATTTGGAGCGCAATCGGATTGCGCGAGAAATCCACGACGCCGTCGGGCATGATTTAACGTTACTCGGTACGAAGCTCGATATGGCGATTGAGCTTAAGAACACCGACCCCAATCGCGCCGAGGAAAACCTGGCAGCGGCAAGAGTTTTGCTCGGTAAGTCCGTCTCAGACATGCGCCGTTCGCTTGATGTCATACGCGACCCGGCATTCGATTTCACCAAGGCGCTAATTGCGCTGGTAGCCCAACTCAAGGCGAACAAAACACTCGATGTTCGTATGAATGTCGATGCCAACGACCTTACGCCCGGGAGGGGGCACGAAATTTTCCGCATTGTCCAAGAATGCCTCAACAATGTTCAAAAACACAGCCAAGCCTCAGAAGTCAATGTGGAAATAGCCCACAAAGAAAATCAAGTCGAAGTCAATATATCAGATAACGGCCAAGGCTTTAAACTAGACGAGACAAACCAGGGACATGGCATCAAAGGTATCGCCGAGCGCGTGGAGAAACTCAAGGGGCAAATGAAACTGGACAGCAGCCTCACGCGTGGTACCAAAGTGAAAGTGAATATCCCTGATCCTGACTCAAATAAGTCGCGGTGAAATGATAAGGCTGATTATTGCCGATGATGATGTCCTGGTGCGCGAAGGCATCGTAAATTTGCTCGCGCTCGATAAAGACATCGAAGTGGTCGGGCAGGCCGGCAATGGCGATGAGGCGGTACAACTTGCGAACACCACTCAGCCCGATTTGATACTGATGGACATACGCATGCCAAAGCGCGATGGTATCAAAGCCACCGAAGCGATCGTGGCAACGCACCCGCAGATTAAGATATTGGCGCTAACTACAATCGATGACGACGAACTGGTGATGAAGACGCTGCGTGCCGGCGCCAAGGGCTACCTGCTGAAATCGACTCCGTACAAGCAGCTGGTCGATGCAATCAAAGCCGTGCAACACGGACATGTTCTCATCGATGCGGGCCTGGCACCACATATGGTAGGTAAATTGCCGGGCGCAGCCCCGGGTGGAACCGGCGGCGCCGACCACAATCGCCTGAAACAACTCAGTGAACGACAGATTGCAGTTCTCAAACTGCCTGGCGAAGGCAAAACGAATGAAGAAATGGCCGAGGCGCTTTGCTTAAGTGAAGGAACCGTGAAAAATCACGTGAGCAAGATATTGGAAGTGCTTGGCGCCCGCGACCGCATACAGGCTGCTCTGCTCTCGCAGAAGACGCAATTTTAATTCGCGGCGGTTGCCCGTTGGATTTCCGCCATGAATTGTTGGACCATGGCTTGAAGTTGAGCTCTGTTACCACCGTGTGCGATCCAATCCGGGGCAACAATTTCGATGCGCTTCATTTTGTGGGCAGTACGTTTTTGCACGCCTTCCAAGTAAAACACTGACGGCATCGACCCAGGCTCAGGTGGTGGCGCTTGCACTCCCATGAACCCGAGAGCGCGGTCGATAATGACAGATCGTCTTTCCATCTGTTCAAGCTGCGGCATCGATGACGAATGCTTATCGATATCTTGCAAAGCTCCAACAATCTGCTGCAACTGCATGCCTTGTCCCGACTGGCTCGCCCACGATGGTGCCACCCGTTGGAATAGCTCCATCTTGTTTTTAAGCGACATAGCATCAAACGTATCGGGATCGGGCACGAAATTCGAAGTTGGCAAAGGTTCCACCGGTAAGCCGAGCATCTGCAGGATTGGATCGAGCATTGATTCAGCATGGAGTATTTGCGGCTTACGCCGCAGCCATTCTTCGCCGGAGATCTTCGGCGCGGGATTCGGTGGCTGTACCGGAGTGCTTGTCCGTACGTGATTATTTACCAGCGGGCTGACGCCCGCCGGTACAGATTTCGGCTCCGCAAGTGGGCTTCCGCCCGCCGCTACAGCTCCGCTTTTCTCTCTGGCTGGCTGCTCCTGAGATTGATGCACAATGCCCTGAACATACATGGTTACGACCACAGCCAGTCCGAGGATGACAAACAGCAGGAAGATCGGCGGCGGCCCGCAAACTGTTCCGCCGCGAACTAACCCGGGCATGCTGCTTGTACCACTGCGAAATTTCTGCAGTGCGGACCGCAGCTCATCCATGGTGCTAAAACGCTCCGCCGGATCTTTAGCCAATGCCTTGAAGACAATCCGTTCCAACGATTCGGGAACGTACAGATCAGGCATCGCTTCTTTGAACGCTTTCGGCGTTTCCAGCACCTGCTTTGACATGCACGTGTAAATGTTATCGCTGTCGGTCGCCTTTTGACCCGTGAGCGCACGATACATTACGCAGCCTAGAGAATAAATATCAGAGCGTTGATCGAGCGCGTGTCCCTGACATTGCTCCGGACTCATGTAGCTTGGCGTGCCAAAGCTGACGCCGGTGGCCGTCAGGTCTTCTTTATTGCGTTCCGCCGGCGAGAATTTCGCAAGCCCAAAGTCGAGTACTTTGACAAAGTCAGCTTGGGGCTCGCGCTGCACCAAAATGTTGCTTGGTTTCAAATCGCGATGGATGACACCCTTCTGGTGAGCGGCGTAAAGTCCCTCGCATGCCTGAATGAAAATGTCGACCGCTCTTTTTACCGGCAAGCGCTGTTGAGACATAAGGAGTTCGGCAAGCGATTCTCCCTTGAGCAATTCCATCACAATATACGGCTGACCACTAGGTGAAACGCCGCTGTCGAAGATTGTTACCACGTGAGGATTGTTGATGCAGCCAGCGGCCTCCGCCTCCCGGCGAAAACGTTTCACCGTTTCCGTGTCGCCCGCCAAATGGTGATGCAGAATCTTGACGGCAACCGGCCGCTGAATCGTCAGGTCGATTCCGGAGTAAACCGTGCTCCATCCACCTTGCCCAAGGACTGAATCAATCTGATAGCGATGGCCGATTGTCGTGCCGACAAACGGATCGATTGTATTCGGTTCACCTATGTCGCTCGCGTTCGGCACGTTCGCGAAAGCCCCCGCCATGACCATCCAGCAATATTTTGCCACTATAGCAGGTCGCTAAAACCCAAACCCCGTGGCACTTTTGCTGCACTTTACAGGTTGCCAGGTTATAATGGCAGAAAGTTGGGGCAGAACTATGGCTGAGTCGTACAAAGTACCTTACAGAAAACCGTCAACCACCGCGCGGATGACGCCTGACGAATATTTGGCGTCCGAATCACACGGAAATGGAAGACACGAGTACGTCGGCGGATACATTTTTGCCATGACTGGAGCATCTGATGCTCACAATGTCATCGCCGGCAACTTGTTCGCACTTTTACATGCACATCTCCGTGGCACCACTGGCTGTCGTGCCTACATAAACGAAATGAAGGCGAAAATAGAGGCCACCGAAAGTTTTTATTATCCCGATGTGATGGTCACATGCGAGCCGTTCGAAGCCAAAAGCTTGTTCAAGAAATCACCCTGCCTGATCATCGAAGTTAGTTCGCCCTCGACCAAGCACATAGATCGCCGCGAAAAGCTTGTCGCGTATCACCAGCTTGAGAGTCTCCGCGAGTACTTGATCGTGAATCGGGATAAGACGAAGGTTGAATACTTCCGCAAAACGGACGATAGTAAATGGATCGTAACGGACAGGATGAAACGCTGAAGTTGATATCGCTGCCACAACCGCTTGAAGTTCCCGTGGAAAAAATCTACGAAGGAATTCCTATCACTCCAGCGGTCCACGAAGACGATGAGGAATACGAATATTTGACCAGCGCGTGCGTTCCGATCGCAGAGCCCACGTCCTAAATCATGACTCCTCAACAATGCGTCCGTTGCCTAATTGCTGCCGGCGTCCGTTAAGAATCGTTTCCTGCAGAATTATGACTGCATTATCGGAAGCGGAGGTGTCGCCATTGACGCGGCAATGGTTAAGCACCAATTTTCCCTCATCGGTTGCAACCACCGGGCAATTGAGCGTGCAATTCACCATGCTCACCTTCGTTTTGTTAGCAACCAAAATGTAACCGCCGCTGCCGTCGCACGTGCTGTTGCGAACTATAGCCTCTGATTCCATTAAGGCATTTAGCTCACCGAACGTGCAGTCAGAAATGTCGAGGCGAGCTTCGTTCATAGGATAGAAGCAAAATGCATCCACTTTTGAATTAACGAAGTCGAGTAGGAGATATTATGGCGCGTGTTCGAATTCTGGTCATTCGCGATTACTCGGGTCCCACCAGACAGTTGGAGCAATACCTGAGTTTGTACCATGATGTGGTTGGAGTCGAAAGCAAGAATGACGCGTTACGAATTCTTCAACGGCAGCACTTTGACATTGTCATTATGCGGGTCAACCAATATGAGAGAAGTGCTCAGTTTTTCATCCACACGATCAAGACTAAGCCAAGCTTGCAAGATGTTTCATTGATCTGTTTCTGCGCACACGGTGGACGAAGAACTGCAACAGAAGATCACACGATTGCGCAGCACTGTTTGGCGGCTGGTGCAGATACATATACTGTCTGCGACTGTTCCATTCATTTCCCCTGAAGAGCTGATGACCGATGAGATTGGAATCCGAATCCACTGATGACGGAGCAATCACTTCCGGCATTCGCCCGAATACCTGCGCCCGCGCTTCTGCAGGAGTGAAAGAAGACATGGCTATGCATGACCAATACGATCTGGCTGATGACTTGAATATGGATCCGATAGACGCAGACAACAAGCAACATCGTCTCGAATCTGTAGAACAAGAATGCGGCCTGCCGCGCAGGAAAGGACTGCCCGAGGATGACGATGACTGGTATGAACCTGATTATGGCAGCGGTCGGCCCACGTAGATAACGGGAGGAGGTCAACAATGAATTGTTGCGACATTATGACAAGGAACCCGATTACCTGTACTCCTACAACGAGCGTAGAGGAAGTAGCACGGCTGATGGCAGCCAGTGACATCGGCTCTATTCCTGTAGTTTCCACCGCTGGTGGTGATAATCTCGAAGGCATAGTTACGGATCTGCGCGAGAGTCTCAGCGGAAATGACGCAATCGTTTTCGCCTCACGACTTTCTGGAAACAAGGTCACGACTTCGCGATGCGTCGTGCATTAATACGATGCACCGAATACGGTGATGGACGACAATTAAAACTGAGGCATCATCCGATATTCAGTCCGCAATTTAGCACGAGAGCCTCTCAACTCAGAGGGTGCATGGGCGCAGTCAGACGGCAGAGGCGCGCTTTTGAGTCGTCTTGATTCCTGTGGCTACCCTTCAACGTCTAGCCGGCTGAAGAGCTTGGTGAAGTCTTTTACGGAGACTTGGAAGTAGCCGTCTGCGTCGCGCCCGCCGAGATGATGCAATTTGGCGTCTTGGTCTATGGTTGTGACGACGCCCAAGGGATTGCGCAGTATTACCTGCGCTTCTCGATTACCTCGTGCCGGCATGTAGGACATCACGCTGTAGGAATGGTTCGGAAGTAGGTACATGTTGTCTGTGGCTCCCGCCACAGGAGCCGTGGGGCGCACCCAGGCTGTGCCGTCGCGTTGGGTGCTAGCTACCACTATGCGCTTGGAAGAAAGTGCGGTTTGAATGTGCATTCCGAGTTCACTGTCGGAATAGATGGCTGAATCATCGGCCCACGATGCGCCGGGTTTCGTGCGCAGATGCTTGTTCGTAGGCATCCGCGAGTGATCTTGCTTGAAGTTGCTGTAGTCACGATTATTGCTGACGCCGCTGAGCAGCATCGCAGCTTGCGCCGGGCTATCACCGGAGTCGCTCTCCGTCCTGCCCGTCAGATAGCGGTGGGCTTTCTCAATAACGGTTGCCCAGTAGCCGACACTTGTTACGCGCAGCGTATCTTTGCCGAGCCTGAACAGAATATCTCTGCTTGATGCAGCCAGCGCTTTCACGCAGCGTGCATGCCAATGTGATAAGGCGGAAGATGAAGGCAGCCGAAGGAATAAACGACAGCCTGCCACTTTCGGCGGCAGGCTGTCGTTTATTCTTCTGGCAGCGAGACAAACTATTGCAACGGGTGGAACTCCTCAGGGTAGAGAGCTTCCAGCAAGCAGTTAAAGCAGTCATGGCGGCCGTTGTAACAATGCCATCCGGCTTGTTGGGCGATCTGCTCCAGGTCGCTGGCTGCGGTCTTCCATTCCGCTGAATCGCCGGTTACGGCCATTTTCTCAAAGGGCAGATTGCAGCTGTCGCAGTCGATAGTTACGATGAGCACGCGCATGTCAGTTTAGCTCCCGTTGATCAAGTATTTGCCGAATAACCTTGGCACCGATGGAGCCGGCGTCTGTGGAATTTGCTTTTAGCAGCGCCAAGGTGCAAAGGTTGTTGATTTCGCGCGGGATGCCTTGTGAGGCGAGAAAAATCTGCTTGAGTGCGTCGGGCGCAAAAGTATCTTCGTTTAGTTCGGCGTTACGCAACCGATGGCGGACATACTCTGCTGTTTCCTGTTCGCTGAAGCCTTCAAGTGAATAGCGAAAGCGCAGCCGTTGGTTCAACGCTTCAAAGCCGCCCATTTTGAGTCGGCTGCGCAACGACAGTTGTCCGAGCAGAATAACGGACAGCGGTGAAGTACGGTCGAAGTCAGCATTGGTGAGCAAGCGGATTTCTTCCAGGGTGAGATCGTCGAGCAAATGAGCTTCGTCGACGACGAGGAGGACGTCTTTGCCTTGCTCGACGAGATTGTCGCAAAGATGCTGACTGATAGCCAGCCACGTATGCGAACGTGAGCGTGGTGGCTGGAAGCCGAGCGCTGAGGCTAGCCTTCGACACAAGTTGCCACCATCTTGATCTTGACCTACGTAGATGACCTGGTGCTTGTTGGTAGGCAGCTCGTCAGTGAACGTGCGGACAGCCGTAGTCTTACCGACGCCGGCTTGGCCAGTGATCAGGCACATGGATTTTTGCTGAACGGTGAAATGGAGCAATTCACTCAGCTCCTGGAATTGGGAGTAGCAGAATACTTCTTCTGCGGCGAACGACTTGCTGAAAGGGGTGCCTGCGGGCCGCGAATTGTTAGTGGGTGGTTCCTTTTGTTTGGACATGGTTATCTCCTTATTTTGAAAGTTGCTACGCGGATATGTTCGAGGTAGGAACGCAGAGGCAACTGGTTGCCTTTGGCATTGACAATTTGGTCGAGGAGGGATTTCGTAAAGGTGGTGCGCAAAGGAGCGTTTTCGACGAAGAAGTGAGACAAGAACCGCAGTTCTTCCGGCTCGATTTGTTTGGCGAGAGCGGCTGCCACCATATCTACGAATTCATTTTCCGAGAGGTATTCGTCGGGCGGCTGTGGGATCGGTTTCTCAGACCGGTGCGCAGCGATCAGGGCATGGCGATAGCGTTTCGAGCTTTCGTAGGTGATGCCGCGTGGTTTTTCTTTTTTCTGAGGCTTTCGGCTGAAGTCTATGTTGGGCTGAGCGGTAGTAAGCGGAGCGGTTTCGAGGAGTTTGCCGTCACGCCAGACTTCGACGGAATTATAGTTGCGGACGTCCCAGCGCACTTCCACGGTTGTGCCAGCAAGTTCCGGACTGACTTGATAAGCATTGTTGTCCAGCCGAATGAGCGCGGTCCGCCCATTTACCTTTCTGGTAGCACGCAGCATGAGCGCCCGTCGGATGTCCTCGGGCGTAACGCGAGAGATGATATTCTCGTCTTGCTGCCAGCGTTTGATCGGCGTCGTGCCGAGTTCGCTATGGTCGCTGTGATGGTATTCCTTGGTGAGCCAAGCGAAGAAGAATTGGTTGAGTTCGTCGAGGGAGGTTAAGCCGGAGTGTTCGGCTTCTTTGTAGAAGCCGCCTTTTATGGTGCCGTAGTGCTTTTCGATTTTTCCTTTAGTGGGAGCGGAGTAGGGTTTGCAGAATTTGATTTCGATATCCAGATGCGCACACATGATCTCGATGGTCTTGCTGTGGTAGATGAAGGCGTTGTCGCAAAGCAATTTCTCCGGTTTGCCGCGCTTTAGCAGCGCCTTGCGAAAACAATCAACCAGGCTCGGCAGTTGTTCGTCCCAATAGAACTCCGCGTGGGTGCACACACGCGTGGCGTCGTCGATGAACGAGATCAGGCGTGTTTGCTTGATTGCCTTTGGGTTTTTAGGGTCCGGCAACCAGAGACCGGCGGAGGTATCTGCCTGCCAGAGTTTGTTGGCCCACTTTTGCTGCCAGCGCTGATAGGAGCCTTTGTCGCCAGAAAGTCGCGCTTTGCCGGCTCCGCGTTGATTCAAATGGACATTGAGCGTGCTTTTTGATACTTGGCCGACGTCGTAGCCTTCGGCATCCAGCAAGCGCAGAATCATCTTTACAGAGCGGGTTTCTTCTTCTCGGCGCAATTGCTCAGCGCGATCGAGAAGATTGTCTGGAATGGCGCGGCTGGTACCCAAAGTGTTGCGGCGGCAATCGTGCAAGCCGTCGAAGCCACCATCCCGGTGACGAGCAACCCATTCGTTGAGCGTGCGCGATGCTACTCGTCGCTCGTGCCCGTCGGGATCGAGGAAAGTCTGACTGAGAATCTCGTGGCGCAGGGCGCGGCGCTGTTCCTCCGTGAGCTTACGGCAAACCAGAGGCGCGATCACCGAGAATCTGAATCGTGCCCAGTTCAATCTTTTTTCTTCGTCCATCTCGCCGGCGTCTCCATCTGGTCAGTCGCGCGAAATGGTATCCGGCCTCACCAGATGACGTGTTTCACCTTCTGTGGGGTGAACAACCTTATGAATCGGTCGCAGAAAATTGCCTGCAAAGACTCGACTTGCCCGAGAAAATGTGTTTGGAGTTCGAGGAGACCGCCGGCAACGATCAATGCCGTCAGCTGAATCAATTCAGCAAGCCTGTTGAGCGATCTGGCTTTCTCGATCGTATGCGCCTTTACGGCATTTGGGCAGATTACGCCGAGCAAGCCTTGCAGACTTTCGGCGCGACCGACCATTACTGCTTCTTTCTGCACCTGGAGTAGCAACTGTTCGCTCTTTTGGCAGATTGATCGCACCCATCTAAAGACCTGGCTGTGGCTGGGCTTTGGCGGCGCATCTGATTCCAGCTTGCTTAAGTCCTCTGCCTCTTCACGGTATGTCCTCTTACTCAAACCGTAATCCAGCGCCGCCTGCGCGACGACAGCCGCGGTTGCCTGCTTGTACGGAACAAGGAAAGCGAAAACGCACGAAACCGTCAGCCCACAGTTGCTACAAAGGAATCTTTCAATGCGCACGGTCGCCGACAGCTCTCTCTCGAATGCCTGGCGCTCAAAATGATCGTGTCGCCAGAATCGTTTTCGCGCGCCACAGACGGGACAGATTAAAGGACGGGGCACCTCGGGCGCCCCTGATTTTATGTATTCCGCTAGCGTTGCAGGCTTGAAGACAGGTAAGATCATGGGTGTCCTCCTCTCGGATTGTGCTTCGACAACACCAATCTAAGGGGTGGACACCTATTTGCGCCAGCTCATGTTTTTCTTTTCTTACCGAGCAGAGATATTCTGTTCAAGCTGCCTTGAATCGGGCACAGATACGCTGCGCGTAACAGACACTGGGACCTGGCGCTTGATTCTTGAGCTCAGGCGGTAACTTTGCGAACGTGGGCAGTTCCCAACGCGTGTGGTTGAAGGTTTCTATTTCGACTTGTGTCGGTGCTTCGATTCGTACCGAAATGCCTGGTTCAATTTGAGGAAATGCTTTGCCCTTTGCAGTGTGCTGCTTGATGATAGCTGCAACGTTTGGTGTGCGAGGAAAGTTGACGGTGAACGTTCCGTCGTGGTTGTCCTTAACCATTGACTTGATGGCTTCCGGACGTTGTTGCGCGAGGGATGCCAGAGTGCTTTCGAAATAGCAATCGGCGATTAACCCCTGGTTGATGCCGTATGCTCCAATGCTTTTGGCAGAATCGTTGGGCGTCGCATAGAGCTGGGCTACATCTGGATTGAGAATGGTTCGCGGTATCAGTTGTGCGTCAGTGAGAAACGTTCCGATAGCCTGCAAATGCCCATCGCCGGTGGTTTGAAATTCTTGCATCAAACCGGTATTTTGATCTCGTGTCCAAATGCGATTCTGATTATCTTCTACTTTTGTGAGGACTTGGTCTATCCGGTGTGCTGCATCAAAGTCCTTACGTTGGACTGCAACCACGCGCATTCCCGCTTGGCCGGAGACTATTTGCCAAAGATGCCCTTCGTTATCGGATGTGACGGGAAGCCCAGGTACAGGTATCTGGTTTAACTGGCTGGGAAGATCCGTGTAAGTAAATTTGCGCGTGACGTCACCGCTCACTGACGTCCATGCGGAAACATTGCCGGATCTATCGTAGATGACGGTGCCATTGTCCGAGCTGCGTCCCTTCAAGCGATTTGATTGCACTCCTTGCCGGATGATGGCGTTTGCCTGTTCGATGGCAGCATAAGTGTGCATCGCTCCCTCGTAAACCTCCAGTTTCAGCGGGTTCACGGGCAGCGAGCCGTGTAGGGCCTGCGTGTCTTCTTCTGAGGCGGGACTTGTCCTGCCATCGACTTCGCCATAGTGAGACTGAGCCACAGGTGTTCCGAAGCTTGAGTGAGCAGAGTTTGGGCGCGGGCTGATTATGCCCGTGCCCATAGTAGAAGGGATGTCAGAAATTCGCAATGGGGATTTCACCATGGAAAGCGGTTGGGTGATGTTAGCGGCAGTCCCTGTCCCAAACGCTATCGAATCGGAAAGCCGGTTCAACATTAGTGTCTTCCACTCGCAGCGAGTTCTGCAAGTTCTGACCTGCTTCTTGCGGCGTTGGTAGGTGTTTAGTAAATCACCCGAGTTCTTGTCACTCTCCTCGCCTGATGAGAGTTAGGAATCATGCTTCCGCTGGCATTCACAGCTTCATCGCTAGTCTTCCTCAGCTGCACAAGAAGCCAGCGTCGATCTAAAGAAGCTCCATTCACGGCAGTAGCATGTTTCCGTTGGGCAGTTGGAGAACCAAGCTCTGCCGGTGTAGCCGGGGCAGGACAGCATGCTATTACTATTCGTTTTGTAATGACCATGGTGTGCTCTGTGGCACTGCGAATACCACCCGCATTGTTGCGCAGGAAAAAGCATTTTAGCGAGCAGCCTAGCTAGCATGCCAGGACAACCTACCGCGGCGACGAGCGCCTCGATCTCTAATCAAGATCGATTCAATTGACACGCCTGCTCTTTGTGTTTCCGAAGCCAAGGCGGACTATAACGATCGGCTTGCTAATGCGTGCGTTCGCTGGTGCCGAATCAAGATATCATGTGCGATGTCAAAGAACCACAGCGGAACGGCAATGCGGAGGTTTCCATCTGGACAGGAGTGTCGCCTTTATCTCGGAACAGCAACACAGATCTAGCGGCACCCCCTGCGGAAAAAAAGAGTGGGAATGAATGGCGATACGCATGCACTTCCCACCCACTCGGCAAAACCCTTTGCTGAAGCCTGAAAGCGACAGCTTTGCCACAATAATGCTATTTTACTTTGGCGGAGACACGTTCCGTGCTCGGAAAGTCGAATATGCAGGCGATATGGGCATAAGGAACACCAGGGTGGAGCTATAGCGGGGAACCGATGAGGGGCCCGTTTGGACAGACGAGTCCTTATCGGGTGTCAAGCGACGAATTAAAGGGTTGGAATGATGAATCCGGGCGAGCAGTTGTTAAACTGGCTGAGGTGGCATGCTTGCAGACGCTAAATCAACCAAATGAACAATTTTCTGCGTGTAGCATATTAGACGACAGAGTATTGCACGGTCTCAAGAGGGAAAAACCCCAGATCAATCTGTGGTTTTAGATAATGCAGATATTGTTTTGCTCATCACATAGTCTAAGGCGCATGTTGATTTGAAGTTCTTAGTTAATCATAGGCACAGGCACTGCCAGATCACGGACACTTTAATGGCTTTGACACCGTGTTTCAGCACGATGCCTTAGTTCTGGGGAACTCGGTGCTTTTAAGTCCCTACCGCTTTTCAGACAAAGCAATTTCCCAAATCGGCCGCTTCAGCGCAATTCGGCCTGCCGTATATGTATACTCATTGGCCGGCGTGACTATATACCGGCAGCGAATATGCGCGCTTTTACACGCTCATCGACATGGCTCGCCCTTAGCTTCCGAGCAACTTTGTACCCGAAGGATCTGCAAGCCGAAACAGCGATGTTGCTGAGGGTTCTGCCAAGCACCGTATTCAGTGCATCCTATTAACGCCGAAGTATCACGAAGTAGTGACCTGATCGCGAACAATTTTTCGCGCATTTTAATTGACCGCCATCAACCTTGTTTCCAGCAAGTTGAGGCGAAAAAACATTTCGTCATCTCCGCAGAGCATCTTGCGAAGATCTATCAAGACACTTCCTGATCGACCGTTCCAATGCTGTCCACGCAAGTTCAAAGTTTTTTATTGTATCGTTGGCAGCGGTCCAATCGTTATTGCGAGCGAGCCGTTCCAATCTCTCGCAGTCTGCCTGCAAACTACGGGCATAAAGAGAAGCAGCTGCTCCTTTGGCTGCATGTGCGGCGTCCATAGCGTTTTTCGCATCGCCCGATGAAAATGCCGCTTTTGTTTTCTGAAGATCTGAATGCGAGTGCACAAGGAATGTTTCAAGCAGTTGCCTGGCACCATCTTCACCCATTTTTGCAGTCAAGGCATTATAGTCAAACTGACAAATTTCATTGCTGTCAGCATTGGTAGGCGCAGCTGCCTGAGATTCAATCGTGTATCGCTGGGTTGAAACTGTTGGCGGCAGCCACTTCTCAATCAGCAATTTGAGCTGCCCGACTTCAACTGGCTTGCAGATGTAGTCGTCCATACCTGCTCCTAGGCATTCATCGCGATTCCCTTCAATAGCATGCGCAGTCATGGCGATGATTGGCACGTGTCTACCGGTTAGCGCCTCCAGTTTTCGTATGCTGCGCGTCGCCTCGAATCCGTCAACCTCCGGCATTTGGCAATCCATAAGAACGAGATTGTACGGGATCCGTTCGAGAGCCTCGATAGCTTTCCGTCCGTTCTCGGCGACGTGAGCCTCAAAGCCGAGATCATGAAGCAGCAAGAGGGCAACCTGTTGATTGATTGGATGATCTTCCGCCACCAGGATCAATTCCGGACGTCGCCGGATAACTGCCTTTTGGTGGTCACACGCACCGCCTTGCTTGGCACCCGACTTTGCGGGTTGCTGCGATGCAAACAACAGAGTAGTTATTGTGTTAAAAAGATTAGATTGCTTGACTGGTTTCGTGAGATAGGCATCGAATCCCGATAGAATCGCTTCTTGTCCCATCCCGGGTTTATCAAATGCCGTGATGAGTATAAGCTTGGCATCTTTGAGCTGATCATCGTCACGAATCGTCTTTCCTAATTGCATGCCGTCCATCTGCGGCATGAATAGATCAATCACAACTAGCTGATACGGATCGGTAGATGCTGCCGAACGCAAGAGTCCGAGAGCCTCGTCGGCGCTGCATGCGGTACTATTTTTCATTCCCCAAGCAGTAAGGTAATCGTGTACGATCTGGCGCGCGCCCGGCTCGTCATCAACAACAAGGATTCGAACGCCGCTCAGCATTCCGAAATCAATGGTACTAGCAGTATGCTGCGAGGATTTACAAAGCGGCACCGAAAACCAGAAGGTAGATCCGCTACCCTTGACACTGGTAACGCCAAGCTGTCCGCTCATCAACTCCACTAATCGTTTCGATATGCTCAGTCCAAGTCCGGTACCGGCATGTTTGATGTTGACGGCATCGGATTGTACAAAGGGCTTGAAGAGTTGACTTATTTCATCGTCGGTTAGACCGATACCCTGATCGCTGACTGAAAATTTGATCGCTGCGGACAGCTCGTCTTGCGCTTCGAGCGTCGCGCGGATCAAAACTTCCCCTTGAGCTGAGAATTTTACTGCGTTACCAGCGAAATTTGTTAGAATTTGTCTCAGTCGTCCAGGGTCACCGATCAAGGCCGCCGGGATTTCTGGATCGACAAAACTATAAAGCGATAATGATTGCTGTTTTGCTTGCGCTGCTAAAAGCTCCGCTATGCTTTCAACGAGTTTGATGGGCTCAAACTCGGCCAACTGTAGCGAGAGCTTGCCAGCTTCGATCTTCGAAAAGTCTAATATGTCATTTATCACTGCCAAGAGCGCCACTCCGGCTTCCTTGGCAGTGCTAGCGTATGCAAGTTGTCGCTCCGTCAGTCCGCTCTTCAGAAGTATTTCGATCATCCCCAATACGCCATTCATTGGCGTGCGAATCTCGTGGCTCATGTTGGCAAGGAATTCTGACTTAAAGTTGGACGCATTGACGGCCTGCCGGCGAGCAACGTCAGCCGCTTTAGTCACGGCCTCAAGCTCTTGATTCATCGAACGCAACTGAACCAGTTTTTGTTCAAGCTCCGTCTTGTATACGCGCAATTCTTCGGCCTGCTGCCGTATCTCTTTTGTCTTTTTAAACAATTCCACAAACACTGCCACCTTGGCCTTGATGACAGCAGGAATCAGCGGTTTGGAGATATAGTCAACCGCCCCGATGTCATAGCCTTCTGCCGCATGCTCACTATCGCGCTGTGTAGCAGTTAGAAAAATTATTGGTGTGGTCCGAGTTTTTTCTCGAGAGCGAATTGTTCGTGCAGTCTCGAACCCATCCATGATTGGCATGTGCGCGTCCATCAGTATGGCCGCAAACTCCTCGTCGAGAAGTCGCTGCAATGCCTCATCGCCAGACCGGGCCTTCACCAGCTTTATCGCCGGGTCGGTGAAGATGGCCTGCAACGCCAGCAAGTTATCGGCTCGGTCGTCTACAGCCAGAATTCCGATTCGATTATCGACGTTCATATCTATTTTCCTCAGGTCTGCAATGCTTCATTAGAAACGGCGAAATTTGTTCGAGTTTCAAAACGTGGTCTACTTCAACGGCAGTCATGGTCGTCCGGGGCATCATTGGAGCTTCGCAATCGTCAGGATCTTGCACCAATACCATTCCTCCGGCCGCCTTGACACGACACGCCCCATAAGCCCCATCGCTGTTATTCCCTGTCAGAACTACTGCAATAACATCCGCTCCATATGCATCGGCGGCAGATTCGAAAAGTACGTCAATAGCCGGTCTAGCATGCTGGACTGGAGCTTCCAGCGAAAGAGCACAACGATCGGACTCCACCATCAAGTGATAATCGGCCGGCGCAACATACACCGTCGCTGCTGTGAGAATGTCTCCATGCTCTGCATCGGTTACAATGAGAGCCGTGTTCTTCTGAAGCATCTTGGCTAACAAGCCTGGATTTTCCTTGCCCCGGTGTTGCACGATTGCGATTGGTAGCGGAAAAGGTTTTGCCAGTCCACTGAGGACTGTTCGTAAGGCATCAAGTCCACCAAGAGAAGCTCCAACAACCACAATGCGCGCGGTCACTCACATCACCTTCTTGTAGACTTTCTCATTAGCTATCAGCTGCTGATAGCAGGCTCGAATATCATCCAAGCGCAATGACTCCTTCGATCCCAGGCAAAGAATTCCAAACGTTATGAGCGAATCATGCAACAGTTCCAACACGCGCTCACGCAAACGATCGTTAAAATAGATGAGCACATTGCGGCATAGAATGACATGAAATTCGTTGAAAGAGCTATCAGAAGCTAGATTGTGCTGAGCAAAGACAATATTATTACGAAGTTGACTGGCTAGCACGGCATTTTCGTGGTCCGCCGTGTAATACCTGGACAGAGAATTCTGACCGCCGGACTTTAGGTAGTTAGACGAGTACTCCTTCATGCAGGATAGTGGGAAAATTCCTGCTTTTGCCTGTTCGACCGACAATGCGTCAATATCGGTGGCATACAGCCGAACTCGGTTATCCAGTCCCGCCTCCTGCAACATAATGGCCATCGAATAAACTTCCTCTCCAGAGGAACAGCCGGCATGCCAAATCCGGATAAACGGATAAGTAGCCAACATCGGCACGATTTCATTTCGGAACGCTAAATAGAATGATGGATCTCGAAACATCGAGGTCACGCTGACGGACACGCGATGCACAAAACGCTGAAAATGAATTGGGCTTCGCAGAATCTGCTCCTCAAGCTCTCTTATGCTCTCAAGTCGCTCAGATGCAAGCACCGATGAGATTCGTCTACGCAACGAGGCCGGTGCATATTCTCTAAAATCAATGCCGTAAATCTCAACAATGCTTTCAAGCAGTGATTTGATCTGGTCGTCGGTGATTAGGTGTAGAGTTGACAATGAACCTAGTTTCCGGAGAAAGATCAATAAAGCCAGACACGCATCAGTGACAACAACTGATCACTGTCGACCGGTTTTGAAAGATAATCTGATGCGCCAGAGTCGATGCACTGCTCACGATCGCCTTTCATTGCCTTCGCTGTCAGTGCGATGATTGGCACATGCTGGTAGCGCTGTAACCCCCTTATGGCTCGCATGGTTTCATGTCCATCCATGTCCGGCATCATTACGTCCATGAGCACCATGTCCACAGGCGGGTCTTTGGACAGAATGTCCAATGCCTGTTTGCCATTGACTGCATAAAGCGGCTGCATGCCGTACTGCTCCAGCAGGCTAGTAATGGCAAAAATGTGCCTCATATCGTCATCAACAATGAGCACCCGTCGCGCCGACAAAAGGGAATCCTTCAAATGAAGCCGCTCCAAAATCTTCCGCTTCTCGTCGGGCAAGGTAGTCTCGATTCGATGCAAGAAAAGCATCGTTTCATCAAGAAGGCGCTCATCCGACTTTGCGCCTTTAATAACTATAGACTGGCTGTTGCGCTTCAATGCAAGCTCTTCGTCCGGCGTCAAAGCTCTGGAAGTATTAATGATGATCCGCATCTCGGACAATTCGGGTCGGCGTGCAACATTGTCCAACAGCTCAAATCCAGTGATGTCTGGCAATCCAAGATCGAGAATCATACAATCGAACTTTCGAGCAGCAAGGAGTTCCAGTGCTTGCTGTCCAGTTGATGCATTGGCGATTTCGACATCAGCTCCTTCAACTAGTTTGGCAATCTGTTCGCGCTCATCAACGTTATCTTCGACGATGAGGAGGCTTCGCGTGTGTCCAGCAGCGAACGCTTCCATATGGTCAATGATGCTGGCCACTGTTTGAGAACTCAAACCGTCTGACGTGCTGAGCGCACCCAACCTCCGCGCCCGCGCGGCATGCGATCCGTCAGCGATAACGTGTACCGGGATGTGCCTGGTGCTGGAATCGCGTTTCAAGCGATCAAGCAGTGTCCACCCGTCTCTGTCCGGAAGATTAGCATTGATAATAATGGCATCGGGCTTAAAGCGCTGAACCAGGGCAAAACCTGCTTTGCCCTGCGTAGCGCAAATAACTTTGAAAGCTTTCGCATGCGCCCTTGCGATCACCGTTTGAGATAATTCAGAATCTTCTTGGACAAGAAGAAGCACGCGATCGCCAGACGTTATCACGGCTCGGTCATCCATGCCATTATTCTGGTCGATGGAATTGGCTGCTAAGTTCAGAACTTCTTCTCGATCAGTCTCATGCCATAACGCATGCGCACGCCCCGCGGGATCCCGTTCTTCCGGTCCGACATATTCCGTTGGCAAATATAACGAAAAACTACTGCCGCTGCCGGGTTCGCTGCGCAGTTTCAGTTCGCCACCCAGTAGCGCAGCCAACTCGCGGCTGATCGCGAGCCCCAGTCCACTCCCGCCAAATCTACGATTCGTAGTTCCGTCACCTTGTTGGAATGCCTCAAATACTATGTCTTGCTGATCTATTGCGATACCTATTCCTGTGTCAATAACCGTAAAGCCAATCACCTGTTGAGAGCGCGAGAGAATTCTGCTGTCGTTGCGCCAACCACTCGATGCGATCGCCACGTTTAGGGTGACCGAGCCTCTCTCGGTGAACTTAATTGCGTTTGAGACAAGATTTTTTAGAATTTGCTGGAGACGCCGGCCATCGGTTTTCAAAAAACGCGGCACATCCGGCTCAATCTCGACAGAGAAAATAAGCCCTTTCTCGGCGGCCGTCGCCTGAAAATTTGCCAGGAGCGCCGTGCACAAATCGCGTATTGATTCAACGGCGACATCAATAGGCATAGCACCAGCTTCGATTTTAGAGATATCAAGCACATCGTCGATAAGCACCAGCAAATCAGATCCGGCCGAATGAATCGTACGGGCAAACTCCACTTGCTTGGGCATCAAGTTTCCATCCGCATTTTCGAAGAGCACTTTTGAGAGGATCAACAGGCTGTTCAGTGGAGTCCTAAGTTCATGGGACATATTGGACAAGAATTGGGACTTATACTTTGACGTAACCGACAATTGCTGGGCCTTTTCCTGCATTGATTGGCGGAGCCGTTCAAGTTCGGTGTTCTTTGTCTCTAGTTCAGCGTTTTGTGTAACCTGAGCCCGAGATCGCTCTTCAAGTTCCTCATTAGTTTGCTGAAGCTCCTCTTGTTGTTGCCGCAACTCTTCCTCGGAAGCCTGCAACGAGTTGGCTAGCGACTCAAGTCTTCGATTGGTCTCCGTGAGCTCTTCCTGCTGAGCTTGTAACTCTTCTGTCAGTGTTTGCTCCTGACGCAAAAGCTTCTCGGTCTGTTGGGCGGCCTCTACACTATTCAGAATGACACCCAGATTGTTCGCCGCCTGATCAAGATATTCAAACTGCATACTGTTCAATGGCTTGAGCGAGGCTTGCTCGATTACAGCCTTTACTTTGTTTTCGAACATGACTGGAATAACGACCGTGGCTGCCGGACTTGCTTCGCCCACGCCGGAGCTAATACGAACAAAGTTGTCGGGCAGATCGTCAACAACAATTTTTTGCTTTTCTAGTGCGCACTGTCCGATTAGTCCTTGCCCGAGAGCAAAACTATTGGACAGAGTCTTCCGTTCGTGATGCGCATAGCTCGCTAAAAGGGAGAAGTCAGACGCGCCAGTACCACTATCCAAACTGTAGAACATGCCGTGTCTTGAACCGATAGCATCGGCAAATTCGCTGAGGACTTTTTGGGCGGCGCTGTGCGAATCACGTTCCCCTTGCAGTGATTGTCCCAGGCGGGCCAATGCTTTGTTTAACCAAGCCCGACTCGCACTTTCCTCGATCGAAAACATCAATTTACTTGCCATATCATTGAAGCTGGCGCCAAGCCGACTAAATTCATCACTTGAGTCGGATGTAATCCTGTGATCAAGATTGCCCGCGCCTATCTTGTCCAGTCCATTTTGCAAGCTGCGAACTGACTTTCCAAAACTTGAAATGGTCGCAAAGGCAGCAAGTAGAGTCAATAAGATTGAAAGTGAAGCACCAGAAATAGTGGCAATGGAGGTAATGGTCAACAATTGATCGGCGTCGGCTGTGCGCTTTTGAAGCAGCGACTTTTCCTCATCTTCCATCTCGCCAACCAAGGCACGCAGCTCATCCATCAGCTTTTTGCCTTGTTGAGTAGCGGTGACATCGGTTGCCGCTTTGATATCCTGCGTGCGCGTCAATTGAATAATCTTTTCTCCAAACGCAATATTGGCGGTCTCAAGATCTTCCAAACGATCAACACGCCTTTGCTGGTTGGAGTTATCACCCGTAAGCGTTCGAAGTTGCGCAGTCATCGGACCGAGTTTGCCGCGTGCACGAGTGAATGGTTCCAAAAAGACATCTTGTCGCGTAAGGTTGAATCCACGCGCACCCGTCTCCAAGTCTTTGCAGAGAGACAAGATTGATTCCAGCCTTTCAAGTACTGTTTGGGTGTGTTCAACCCAGCGTCTCGCCTCCAGCAGACGTCCCAATGATTGCTGGTAAATCACACAGACCACAACAAGTGAGATCGCGCTTACCGCAAAAGCTCCGATGAGTTTGGCTTTAATAGTCATATATTTTGTTGTGCCCAGTAATCGCCAAGCAGCTGAAAACAAGAGGTATTATCCGCGCTTGACAGGACCTGCGGGGTCAGGCGCCACTCCAAAGGTGGCGAATCGCGGCCCAGATGTTACAACCGAAAGCCATATACGGAAATGATAGTGGGCAGAATCTGTCCCGAATTGAGGCTATTCTGACGGAAGGCGACCGCGCAATCGAGGCTTTGCTCGCGCTTATTCTCGAAACTGGGAGCTAACATGTCGAAAAATCGTTCGGAGCGTATAGACCTGGATTGCCCCACACAAAGGCAGAGGAGTTCATGATGTCTTCCTTGAATGATGGCGCTTGGCACGACCAGCCTCGGACATCGCGGGAATCGGAACAATGCCTGGCTAAAATAACCAGAGATTGGGCCGTTGGTGTTTCGAACGGCCGAGATGAAACGTGTCGTCCTGACGGCACGCTGGTGCGCTACAGAAGTACCGATTCGGTTGGACGTCCTACGGTTGAGCAGCAGGTCGCACCGGACGGGTCTCAGACGTTTTGGCTGAAGCTTCAGGGCGTGAAAGCAAGCTTCGACCCCAAGGGACATCTACTCGCCTTTTCAGATGCCAATCATGCATACACGTTTGACCCTGCGAAGCAAGAAGGTCTGGCCAAACCTCATGAGCGCTATGAACTTCCGAATGTTAATCTTTTCATGAACGAAGCTGGCAAGCAAAAAACAGAACCGGAAAACCCTGGTGTTCAATCTTTGGACATCGGTCAGGGTGTGATTGCTTCGCGGCTGCCGGATGGTGGCGTGCAGTTTCAACTTCCGGACGACGGAGCGCGCATTGTCGTCGATCAGCACGAAAAGGTCACCAAACTGGCTGAAGCAGGCAAGTATGAGTATCGTTTCGGTCCTACATATGAGTACATTAGCAGTGAGGACACAAATGTGCCGAAGGATGCGCGTCTCAATGATCCCGTGGCAGTCCATGACGATGCTGTCAATGCGTTGACAGCACAGAATCAGTGGCAATCCGCACAGCTACGCAGCGAGGCCGAAGCAGACTTTGCGCATCACCTACTCAGATTGCCCGAAGACAAACGGCTTGAGTATGTCCAGTCAGTGAAATTGGAAGTCGATAGTCTCGAAAAAAACAAATCGTGGGGCTCGCGAAGGACACTGAAGATAAAGGAAGAGAACGGACATTTGAACTCCGTGAGTGTCGGTGACATCCTGCACATTCCCACGTTTTCGAATCCCAACGTGTTGCTCTTCGATGAGAGGTACCGTTAGACAGCTGCACACGTATTCTTGCGTACCCACGCATCTATAGTTATTGAGAACGTCGTTGCCGATCAATCGCTAAGAAGTGAGATCAAGAGGTATCGTGCCCTGAGTGCAAGACATCCGCATCCGAATGACATCCCCCTCCCCCCTTGCGACACTGCTGCGAGCGTGAAAAGCTCAAACTGCCGATGCCGTGCCGCTCTCGATCCCAGTAGATGGCTAGTGAAAGGGAATATAATACCGGCCTGATTGTGCCCGAATCTAAAGGATGCCTGCTCCATTCACTCTTCGCAATCTCGATTAAAAAGCATGCGCGTGGACGCTCTCTTGATCTCTCGATTTTCGGCTCTGACAGTCTTCGTCGCGGGCAGCGTAATTCTCTGTGGCTGGTTTGCCCATCTATCCATTCTCGTCTCTCCAGTGTCTGGCGCTGGCGTAGTGGCGGTTAACACCGCTGTTTGCTTCATGCTGATCGGCATCGCTCTATTCGTACAACGGCGAAACCCTATTCTGCAACGCGCATGCGCCGCTATTGCAGGTGTGTTCGCTGCACTCACATTGCTGCAAGACGTTGGCGGAGTAAGTCTCGGCGTGGATCAATTTTTGGTCAAAGATTGGCTTGTTGCAACGGGCGCCAGTCATCCCGGACGAATGGGACCCAACACCTGCATCCTGTTCATATTGCTGAGTGTCGCCATCCTTCTGCTTAACGGCACTAGAAAAACTGTCATCGCGCAAATTCTCGGAGCCCTAGTGGTATGGCTATCAGTGCTCAGCGTCGCGGGTTATTGTTATGGCTTCCCGGCCTTATATAAGATTCTGGATTTTTCAGAACTGGCTTTCATTTCGGGCGTACTGTTTATCGTCGCTGGTGTTTCTCTGTTTCTCGCCCGTCCTGAAATTTATCCGGCTGCTCTTTTGCTTTCCAACGACATAGCTGGAAGGGTTACCAGTCCTATAGTGCTGGCTGCAATTATTTTTCCATTTCAAGGAATGATAACTGGATTTCAGCGCCGGCTCTCTGTGGATACGCTGTTTTTTGTCATCGCCACGACTGTTGTTTTTCCATTAATTGCGTTTGTGAGTGGTTATTGGCTCAGACGGCAGCACAGAGAAATCGAAGCGGCGCGTGATCAGGCCTTAGCCGCGCTTCAGGTCAGCAGGCGTTTTCTCTCCACCGTAAGCCATGAAGTGCGCACGCCCATGGCCGGCATCATTGGACTGACAGAGCTGCTAACATTGGAAGACTTGGGCGCTGAAAATAATGCTACCGTCCAAACCATTTTTCAATCTTCGAAAAGACTTCTTCAAATTCTCAACGATCTGCTGGACGCAGCTCGCATGGAGGCAGGCAAGCTTAGCCTAGAACACACACCGTTTGCCATTCGTCCTGTGCTTGGCGATATTCGCCAACTAATCCTGCCGGAAGCGCAAAAAAAACATTTGGATGTAATTGGCAGTTGCGATACCAACATTCCTGAACTGCTGTGCGGCGATGAGCTTCGCCTGAGGCAAATCCTTCTGAATCTCGCATTCAATGCAGTGAAATTTACCGACTGCGGTGAGGTGAACGTCAGCGCGACTCTTAAAGAGCGAGTCGCGGAAAAAACCGTGATTCGCTTTACGGTCACTGACACGGGTATTGGGATCAAGCCGGAAGAACAACAGCGGTTGTTCGAGCCATTTGCACAAGCGCAAGATTCAACAACTCGCGTCTATGGTGGCACGGGGCTCGGCTTGAGCATATCGAAATCGCTGGTCGAGATGATGGGCGGGGTGGTCGGTGTCACAAGCGAACCCGGCAAGGGGTCAACATTCTGGTTCGAAATCCCTTTTTCTCATGGACAATCCACAAAATGAGCAAGAAGCTCAAAATCTTGATTGTGGAAGACGATCCGGTCGTTCGGCTGATGACGTTCAAGCAGCTCGCTCGACTGGGAATGGAGAGTGCCACCGTCGGCACGGGAGAAGAAGCCGTAGATTATGACCGTACAGAAATTGGTCTCATCTTCATGGACATCGGTTTACCCGGTATCGATGGCATAAATGCCACCATGCGCATACGAGAGAAGGAGTTGCAAGAAGGTTGCAAGCGAGTTCCTATCGTGGCGCTAACCGCGCATTCGGACAGGGCTAGATGCATCCTGGCGGGTATGGATGACTTCTTGCAGAAACCAGCTTTGCTAGCCGATTTTAAACGTATCATTGAGAAATGGATGGCATCCAGTAACGGAAGTGGTAGCAGTTGATCTATAAGCTGAGAAATGGTGATCACCCGGCGACCGCATTAAAACGCGAAGCGGAAAGTCAAAGCTGGGAACGCCTGCAGAAAATTAATATCCTAGATCTTGGCGGCAAAGTTCTTGTGATAGAGACAGCTACCCCCGGTAAGCGAAACCCGGCCGTCAAATCCTTTAGAGCGCAACGTGATTTAACGGCAGGCGCCTGTGGCTGTCCGCTGGCGGGCGGCGGCGGGCGGCGGGCGGCGGGCGATCCTCTTCGTGCCAATTTGGCAGCAGCGGCGCAGACCAATCAATGCAGCATCGGCAAATCACTGCTGCCTCCGAGCCGGCTGTGTACGCAAAGGCAAAGAGCGTTATCTGAACGATTATGCTAAGACGCGGACACCAACCACGTGGCAAAGTGCGATTTACAATCACAGCGGGTTACTTCAAGCGTTGGCATTATTGTCCGGTAACTTCCATAACAAGACAGAAAGTTCAGAACTGGGTGAATGACCTAGCAGACGAATTCAGAAAATACACCGCAAATCGAAATTTCGCCACGATGCGCGCGGTGTTTTTCTGGGCGCTTCGTAAAAACATCATCGACGGTGAGAACCCTTGCATAGGCGATGACACGTTTAAGACTAAAGCGAGAGAAAGATTCATACTGCCCGGCGATGAATTCGCTCGATTCGCAAAAGCATTGAATGAGGAGCCGAACGAGACGATTCGTGATTTCTTCTGGATGTGCTTGTTCACCGGTGCCAGACGAGCTAACGTGCTCGCCATGGAATGGAGAGCCAGATCGATTTCGAGCTGATGACCTGGCGAATTCCAATCACGAAAAACGGCGATTCGCAAACTTTGCCATTGACGCCGAATCGGTTGGAAATCTTGCGGCGCCGGAAATCGGATGGAGCAGCGCATGAGCGATGGGTGTTGCCTTCTGATCGAGCCGGACGGAAGACCGGCGTCAGAGGGCATCTCGTCTCTTCGAAAAAGGCTTGGAAGCGAATTTTGGAAAGAGCCGGAATCAAGGATCTCCGCATCCATGATTTGCGAAGAGCCGCCGGCAGCTACATGGCTATCGAAGGTATCAGCCCGACAATCATCGGCAAGGTGCTCGGACGTCGCTCGACCCAAGCGACAGCCATCTATGCCGCCTCACGCAAGATCCTGTCAGGGAGGCTCTGGCGAATGCACAGGCGGTGCTCGTTGATCCGTCCAAACTAATAAAGAGCGATGGTAAGGTCGTGAAAATGAAGCGAAAGTCCACCAGTGATCGAAATCGCCAGAGCTAGTTAACATTGCGCGCTTTCGTTTCTTGCGCCGCTTCGCTTTCTTATACTTTCCCGGCTGATCTTTATGCCTTGGAATGTGCATATGCTTCTCGAATGATTTCCGACATTAGCGGTCTGTCTTCGTCAGTGAGGTGGAATGGGGAACCCAAAACCTCGCGTCCCGCCGGATCAAATCGGTGAACATGGTGCTCGCTTGCATGTCCAGCGTGTGGCTTGTCCGCATGAAAGTTGTCGTAACGGAAAATGTCGCTTTTGGATTGTCCCGCGATGAAGCAGACATCCGCACAATCGCCAGTCGAGAATCTTCAAACGCGAAGATGCCACCATCCCTCGCTCGACGCTCTGCGATTGGTTCCTCGCTAGCTCGCTTACCATTGAACCGCTCTGGGAACGCCTGAAGAGACAAGCTCTCGACTCCGACATAATCGAGACTGACGACTGTCCGGTGAAGATCCAGAACCGGAAAGCCCGAGGCACTATGCGCAAGGGCAAGATGACCGTTTATCGCGGCGACGCTCGGCACCCGGCAGTCGTTTTCGACTTCTCGCCCGATCTTTCCTTCGCCAGAAACAAAGAGTTTCTCCACAGCTTTTCCGGCATCGTCCAGGCGGATGCCGCAGGCGGCTTCGACGAACTCTACATCGACTGGCGGTCCGGCGCAAGAAATCCAAGCCTTGGACTAAGAAGCTGCGCAGGAAGCTCAACGAGCTCAAAGATATGCTGCATCCCACCCATCCGCTCATGGAGGGGGTCAACTACACTCTCAAGCACTGGATCGCGCTGAATCGCTTTCTCGGCAATCCGGATCTCGACATAGGTAGAGTCAACGACCGGCGCGGTGGCGGTAGGTTTGGGGAGTGTCTGTTTGCCGGCGGCTTTCGCCTGCTTGCCGGTGTCTCAATCCATTCCATTGCTCCGCCTCCGGTCGCTGCTCGTCAAACCGGACATGCACATTTCGCGCATCCGGCTTTCACCTGCATTATCAAGCCTTCGCTCTCGGCAGGTCGGCACGCGTTCGCGGCAGCTTGAAGAGACCAAGTTTCTCGTAGAGATACTCGTCCGGGTATTGGCGGTACCCGGTGCCTCTCTGCTTGCTTCTGCGCATCAACCATCGCCTTATCCGCCGTTCGGTGTATTTCCTGATCAGGTTGTATGTCCTGGTCACAGGTCCTTGGTCAAAGTATCCTGCCCAGCCACGTAGGAACGGATTGATCTCGCCAACTCGTTCTTCTGGACTGGTGTAATTCCACCGGCTCGACGTCTCGTCGTGGACCTTCTTGAGCGCGCGCTTGATTGCTTTCCGAGATGGGCGCGTACCCAAATAGGGCACCCCGCCTTTTCCGTAGAAGCGTCCGATTTCATACCCGAGGAACGTGATCGCCCCATCCGGGATGGTTACCAGTCGCGTCTTCGTCTCATTCACCGTGAGTCCGAGCCGTTGCATCAAATGCCTCATCGCCGCCATTGCTGCAATTCCGTTTCCTGGCTTGCAGCAAATGACGAGATCATCGGCATAATTGACCACGAAGGCTCTGTATCGATCTCGGTGCCCATGTTGTTCCCACGCGAGCAGGAACCGACGGAAATAAAGGTTCGCCATCAAGGGCGAAATTGGCGACCCTTGGGCTGTTCCTCTATTACTGTCGCGGGCTTCCGTAGTCTGCTGACAGCCGTGTTGCGTTTTCTCCACAACCGGAGCAGTCAGCCACGCCTTGATCGCAGATAGAATCGCTCCATCTGCAACTCGGCGCGCGATACAGCGCATCAGCTTCCCATGCGGAATCGTGGAAAAGTAATCGCTTAAGTCCGCGTCTACCACTTCCCGTCTTCCGTTTTGGCTAATGTGCCAGAACGCTCGGCGTACAGCCATCTTCGCGTCTACTTTGGGGCGGAACCCGTACTGGTTAGGTAGCAAGTCCTCCTCAAAGATTGGGTTTAGCACCAGCAGCATCGCCGTCTCGACGACCCGATCTCGAATCGTCGAAATCGATAGCGGGCGCTGTCCCCCATTGCTCTTCGGTATCCATACACGAAGAAGAGGTTGCGGTCGGTATTTACCGGCGCACAACTCTTCCCTCAGCTCTACCAGCCATGTCGCCAAACCTCGGGATTCAATTGCTTCGAATGTATCGCCGTCGACTCCAGCCGCGCCAGCGTTTCGCTCGCATCGGCAATAAGCCTCCTGCAATACATCCAATCGGCAGACCTTGTCCCAGAGGCTGTAGAAGCGAAACGCCGGTTCAGCCTTAGCTTTCGCTTGCAGCGAGTTCTGTAACTTCCGAACTGTTTCTTGCGGCGTTGGTAGGCTTTCAGCCAATCCCCGAGTTCTTATCACTTTCCTCACCTCATGTAGGTCAGGGACCCTTCCCTCCACCAGCGTTACCCGGTTTCATCAGTACTACGATCCCATCCGTCATCTGCGCCAGCCGCCGCCATCCCTTACGGGCGCGTCGTTGGCGATGGCTGCCAGCCACCGCCGCCGGTGCAGACTTCCCCTGTTGCGCACAGGTTCTCTGCTATGCGTGCTGCCACCACTACCCCGGTGGAACCGACGAGGCTTGTCGCTCGTTTCCTCGTCGGCATCGACCTTCCTCGTTATTGTGGCGAGTCGGCTTCCACATTGGATCGTTTCGAGGCCTGTTCGGTGTTCGCTCGCGCTGCGGCCCGCATAGCCCGCTTCACCCCTTTACAGGGCGATTTTCCCAGAGTGCTTCAAGTCATTTGTCACCTCCTGACTCGCCCTGGGAGCTTCCGGCTGGAGCGAGAGTCGCCGGGTGGGACTTGGTACCCACGGAACCCGTGCACCTTGCCAGGGCACACACAACAATGCGGCCGAAAGAGCCATCAAGGCGTTCGTTTTGGCGAGAAAGAATTTTCTTTTTGTCGGATCCGACGCAGGCGGACGTGCAAGGGCTATCCACCTCTCGTTTATCGCGACGTGCAGACGCCATAACATCAATCCGGTTACCTACCTGAGCGATGTATTTGCGAGGATCAATACCATGAAGACCAGCGAGCTGGATCAATTGCTTCCCGATCGGTGGGCTCAAGCTCAAAGGCAACTACGAAATTCCTAAAAGTCGCGTCTTTAGGAAATCACAGCCCGCGTCAAAATTCTAGACACGGGTACGACCGGACACACACACCGCCACCGCAAACTAACGGAGGACAGTCCCGACGCCAGAGACAATCCAGTTGGTGCAGGCACCAAATACAGTGCACACTATGCTGACCAAGCCTAGCTTTCGTTTTACGACTTTGCTCGTGTGAGGTGGTCAGACTGACGTTGTGCCGGTCCAAAAGACTGAGAACCCAAAGCGAAACAGCAGCAAGTCCGGGAAGCGGGCATCCGGCAAAGTAAGGCAGAAAAGATCGCGAGCCAAATAACTCGCATCCCGCTTGCGACAACTTGCCATCGATTTGCGCGCCGGCACTACCTGATGCGTTGCTGGCGGGCTGGCGCATGCTCGGCTGGCCGCCAGGCACGCAGACGAGCGCTTACGCCGCAAAACCACTGGCCACCGCTGCCCATGCGCCCTCGCCTGTGGCGCCTGCCTGAAAGCATCTGCCAGCGAGCCCCGCCGCCAACCAAAGCATCAACAGCACTTCGATTCGAGGCATAGCCCAAGAGTTGTCGGGCTGTTGCGTAACCGCAAGACAGTACCCGAGCGGGCTCATATGAAGCCAAGCGGCTGTGAGACAATTTTCTGATCCAGCCGGAGTGTTCCGGGTTAGACTGGAATATATCGGAGGGAGCCATGTCCGAACCCAAAAAGAAGCCGAGTCTTGCCCAAGTGTTGAAACTAGTCGACGAGCTTTCGCCTGAAGATCAGCTTGAGCTTCGGCTGGAACTAGATAGCAGGGAGCCCCCACTCACCTGGGCGAACGTCGATTTAGACAATCCCTCCGAACGAGCTGCCCTCTATAAGCAAGAAGAACTCAAAGCAGGAAAACGGGCCAAGCGTGCATTCGAGAAGTTGCAAAACCAAGGCATTATGGATAAAAACGGCAATCTGCTTAAGTCAGGACTGCCGCCTGATATGGAGCCCGGGTCGAAACGTGACGTAGGCGGTTAATGCATCCAAAAATGTTGGTTGTTGCCGGACCACCCGGCAGCGGCAAGTCCACATTTTTTCCGGTCAACGGTTTCGGACTGGATGGTTTTAACGCCGACGATCGAGCCGCCGCCCTCAATGGCGGTTCATACGAGAACATATCTCTCGACATTCGTGCTCATGTCGGCAAAGAATTCGAAGACTTCGTTGCCGATCACATCAAGGCACAAAAGTCGTTCGCGATCGAAACAACCTTGCGGACCGACATCACCTTCCGGCAAGCACAACTCGCCAAGAAAGCTGGATTTCAAATTGAGATGATGTATGTGACTGCCGGAGACTTTGATAGTTGTTTGCAGCGAGTCATCGCCAGAGGATTTTCAGGCGGGCATTCTGCCCCGGCTGAGCAGCTCAAGCAAATCTATGACGAAAGCTTGAAGAACTTACCCATACAGTGCCGGCTGTTTGGGCAAATCGGCCGTCCGACGCGGGTTGACCCTCAGTTGCCAAAAACTTGCCAACTATTTGCCAACAACAGGTTATAGATTGTGCCCGGTGTTCGCAAACATTCCCGCAGAACGACAAGCCTGGTCTTGGCGCTGCGTTTCTCTTCGAGGTATTGGCGATGTCAGACCGAATCACTGTCACAGAAATACGCGAGAGCCAGCTGCCACAATCTGGGAGCCAGCCCAGTGCCGAAGTCTGGCGATCGATGCCGGACACGGGCAAACACAACCCCGAGGCTCGTGCCAATCCTTTCGTAACCTGGAACGGCGAACTCACCGACGTCGGCAAGAAACTGCTTGGGCAACTCGGTGCAGGGAAAGTTCCGAAGTATGTGCTGGATCGTGGCATGCACGATTTGGAAATACTGGACAAGCAACTAAAGAACATCAGCCCGGTAAGAGAGCATTACAGCAACAGAGGGCTTGCGACTGAAAAGGCAGTCCTAATTGATTTACTCGACCATTCGTTCGACAAAGACAGTCGACCAATCTTTCGCGATCAACTTCAGCAATTCGAGACGCGCGCATGGGCGAATGCAATTCCGAAGGAAGCAGTCGCCGAGACGTACAAAGAAATTGGCAGAATATTGCCAGCCAGAGGAAACGAGCCACTAACACCAGAATTACGCAAACAAGTCGCTCGCGAGGTCATTCGCAACTGCAGCGATCCCACAGTCATCAGCCAGGGTAATCACAACACTTGTAACGTAACGGCGGTCGAGGTGAGAACATACAGTCTGCACCCTGCACAGGCCGCCCGGCTCGTGGCAGATATCGCCACCACCGGCAACTACAAAACGAAAGGCGGCATCGCCGTAGCCCTCGATGCGCCGAGCATGGTTCCGGACAAAGAGGCCCTGAAAAGTCGCCCACAGGAAGGGAAGCGGGAGTATGCGACCCAATTGTTCAATCTGGCAGCCGCAAATATCTGGTACAGCGCTGTGAAACCTGGCATGCACTATGAACAACGGCTACACACGGCTCACAGCAAGGAGATCATTGAAGAAAGAATCACTGACTATTCGAGTGGAACAGCAAAGTCAGTGCTCGATCCGTTGACCAAGAAGCCCATAGACAGTCCTTACTTTGCTGCCGATCAAATCGCTTTTATCAGCGATGCAATCGTTGGCCATCATGAGCCCTTTGCGGTACTGGCAATGGGACCGCACTCTCTATATTTGCCAGGCGAGAAACGGCAACACGTGCACGCAGCCAATATAATCGACGAGCCACATCTACCAGTAATTCTTGAAACGTTAAAGAAGAAGCATTTGCTGCCGGCAATTGCACATGTCGATACAACGGTTGAGCCACTCAACACGGATACTGGATGCGGGGCTTACGGTGACGGCGGCGGGCACGTTATCAACATCTTCGACTATAAGAGCGGCCACCAGCCCCGTGTGTCAATGGATAATGAATGGCGAAAAGAAGATGACCACCTCGACGCTTCTGTCGATCTTCATGATGGGTACCTGTGTATGGCGGGCAGCGAAATAGCACTGAATGATGCAAGTATCAATGCCGAAGCGGCACGAGAAAAAGGAAAGCAATCGGCCTACGACGAACTGACGGCTGTCCGCCTTCAAGGCGAGAGATCAGGTAACTATGCCAAAGAGGCAGCGGATACCGTGACACGCTGTACAGGGAACGAACGAAAGCTGATCGGGGCTGACCGTGAGAAATGGTTTGATACGCTTCGAACCATTGTCAACACCGTAGCTCCGACCGAAAAGGTCTGCTTGCTGAAACGAATTGACACAGACAAGGTTTGTTCGAGCGAGGAATTCGGTAGACTGGTTGCCGGTGCGGCGCACTCGATCGCATTTCAGAAGAAGCAAGCTATGGAAGAGCAAGATTCGGTGAGGAAAATGACCTGCATTCACGCGACGACGGCATTAGCCGAATACTTGATTACACTCCCGTTAGATGCGAGAAAACATTATTTCAACGCTCTGCAGAATGATTGATGAAGGACGAAGATGGATTACTTGCCGCCTGAAAAACCAGCCGTGATAGCCAAAGCCGATCAAAAACTAATGGCTGCGCGGCACGAGGCATCCTACGCCTTCGTAGATCTCGGCACGATCAGGGCTTTGCCGGAGCCAGAAGACTGGGACAGCACGCAGACGTATGAGCAACAGTTAGGCTTACACAAGCTCACGCCTGGGCAGCGCGTAATTTTCGCGAAGCCCGACTCGGCAGTCCAACCGGTTTGGTACATAGACCAACACAAGCCCTGTTCTCCGGCTGCTTTTGATGCGTTTACGAAACTCGTGAATGGTAATACTGCGCAAATATTGGGACAACCGCAGCTGCAACCGTTGAAGGACATCCTCGGTTCCAAGGCTACTGATAAGACATTCGACATCCAAGCCGACGTAACAGAACGCGGCGGGAGAAAAGTCTTGAACATACTATACAGCCGGCATGGTGCAAAAACCTTCGGACATGCACTGTATTTGGTGGCTGATACCAAGAAGAGACTCATTCAGGAGGTCGGCTACGAGGGAGCAAATTTCGGGAAGGATCATTGGTCCGAGGAAGCCCAGCAAATGCTGGCCAATATCAAGTTCAAACCAGAAAAATGAACGCCCTGAGACACAGCGCAACGTCAGTCGTGCCTTGCCCGCGCAAGTTGGTCAGCCGACTCTGTTCGAAGCGCGCTCTGCCAAATTCACTGTAAGTCGTTTGATCCAATAAGGACCGCCGCCAAAATTGGACAACTCGGGACGGCAAAACACCCATGAGGGTGTTCGGTCACAGTGATAACTTGTGGGCTGGTAGAAGTTATCTACTTAGTTGAGAAAGGCAAGCTGAACCAGATCGCGGCAGACCGGCTTCTTAATAGTATCAAGGATCCGGTATCCAATTGGATCTGACATCCATTGGATCTTGCAGTTACGCAGGAGTTGTCCAAAGTTCCGCGAGCACTAGTGCCAGACATGCCGGACCGGATCATAGGCGCAACAGCAATCCACTTGGGACTGCCGTTGGTCACCTGCGATAGCAACTTATTGGCGAGCGTAGTGCCAACAATCTGGTGACATTTCTTCCCAGATCACGACTGAGCCGTAGGTTGATATTCTTCTTTCGTCATCCCAAAGGTCCACGCCACCGTTTCCCAGGCAGGCTTGACGGGCTGGCAACCGTCCTCCTGCATACGCGATCTGACAGTTCCAGGTTTCTTTTTGTACCCGAGACCTTGTCCTCAATGTTGGCCAGCTTCTCTGCTTTGGGAAAGGGAAATGCCATCCCGACAGCGCGAATCCAGCTATCGCGAATGTTCACATCAGCGCCAGGCGTCGTAATCATTGCCCACATGATGGTGCTGTTATCTATGGATAGGCTCAACTTCGTCGCGGGCGGTGGCGAATAGTGCTCTATGCCGCGCTCCGTTTTTGGCAGAGCCATATCTGCCTTTTGGCCTTCTCCGAACAGCAACCACAAAAGGACACCTCTACAACGACTTACTTTGAAATGATCGTTAGGTTTGACGACAAATTCTCCGGGCGTAGAGACGTCATCGAGAGCAATTGTCGAGTCTGTAGAATTGCAAGTAAATCCATTGCCATGAAATGCGCATTTATGGAAGCTCAAGCGGGAACCGGTAACATCAAGGCTGCTCATGAAGGGCGAAGCAAAATCGCATCCATCCAATACAAAGCTCGATTGTGTAAAGCGCAGTGACACCTGATGAGAAAACTTATTGTCGATCGCTAGAGAACCGCCGTGCATTTCGAAAGCACCATTTGAGACATCTATATTGCCGGCTAGATGTAGTGATTGTGACTTGACGATTAGCTTGCCGCCGTTGCGGATAGATATTGGATGATTGATGGTGCCGCTCTCCGTAACACTGACTGTCGTTCCGTCAATCACCGGCGGCACAGCAAGACTTTTCGTGTTTTCGGCCTGCGACTTCCCGTGCTCGAGCCGAAATCCAGAAATCCTAATCACGTTGGGATTCGTTTTTCCCATCATAAACCCAACATCGACAAGCAAAAACGGCGACGAAACAAGATTAGGATCGAGACAAGGCTTTTTCACAGGCGAATCGTCATTGGGCTGAAAGTCGCCTGGCGCAAGCGAAACGTCAGTCCAATTGTTTGCTTCGATTGGAACAGGCGAATGAAATTTAGCTTTGTCCACATCTTCGAGCATCACCATAAGCATGGTTTTTTCCTGCGACCATGCTGGGAGCCCGGTCGTGCATCTTCGGGTTCACCAGCACCCACGGCGCATGGCTGGCAGCACCGAACGGCAACGACACGGGCTGCTGGGCCAGGCTGCCACCGCAAGTGGTGCCGAGCAAAGAAACGGCGAGAGCCAGAAAGACGGGAAACTTTTTATTCACGATTCGACTCCTTGTTGGATGGCACAATGCTGAGGTGACTGTTTGCGGCGAGCCCTTCGAAACCGAAGACTACCGGGCAATCAATGCTGAAGGGATGACCAGAAGGTAAAAACTGCACGAGCGTATCTCGAGAAGGACAGACACCACCGTGCTTCGACAGAGAAGCGGCAAAGGATTCCCAATGAGCTTGCTCAACACCGCGGCCAAGCAAGAGCATTTTGTGAATTGTTGTGTCATCGAATTCGACGAATCCCTGCCAGTGCAACTTGATGTGATTCGAATAGTTGGCACCATCTTCTGGTCTGACGGGGCACGAGACGGACACTTCAGTTTCGCCGCCAATGTCAATCCCATTTGCGCCGTTTCGCTGAGCGTATAAGGTGCATACCGGCACTTGGTTATAGCCGCTATGAGGGCCCTCGCGCAACGGCTGCATGTCGAGCTGTCCAAGGTACGCCTGCTCAATGATCCAATTCGCCAGCAGCGTTGGAAGCGGAAAGCGATTATCGCCATTCGCCTTAACGGCGTTGATCAACTGCTGCTGCATGTATGACGGCAACTCGACCTTGTGCTCGACGTAGTGCTCTTGCTGCAAGGTATCTGCAAGCAACCTGCCGTGCTGATCGAGCGCGCGACCAGTCAGACGTACGAGCATTCCCGAACTCGGTGGTGGAACGACGCTCCCATTGGCCTTAAGTAATATGGAAGAACACTGCTCGTACCGCGGTTCAACTAGGCCATCGGCCGTCCTGCCTTCAGGAAATTGCATGTACCGTTCCGTTCTCCACGGCTGATTGCCATTCGGATTCGCCCTAAACAGTTCGAGCGAACGATCCAGAAACGATTCAACACTTTTGCCATCCCGGAAGGTGACCACCCAGCTGAGAGCCTGTCCTGACGAGTTAAGGACACATAGCCCTTGCTGCGCCAGCTTGGATGGCGCTATGGTGCGGATTAATTGTCCTTCCCCATCGATGCCAGGGAAGTTCAAATCAGCTGCTCGAATTGCCACCGGAACGAATTGGCTTTTTAGCCGATTGATCACATTTGGATCTGAAAGTACGGTCTCACGGACCGCGCCGGCAAACACTCAACAGCGCTCCTCATCAGGATTGTCGATAAACGCCCACAAGAAAATCGGTTTGTTGCTGCGACGGGCTTCGATCAATCCCTCCGTTAGAGACTTCTTCCAGGTGATGCGATGCCAATAATGGTTGGGCGCGCGCAACGACTCGATTTGCGATTGAAGCGGGTTGGCATTGGCGGGCGCGGGATCCGCGCTTGCGAGCATCACCAGTCCAGCCACAAACAGAGCATTGAGTGAAGTTCTCATAACGCGACGACCCTCGGGGTAACATCAAGATGGTAGACCCGAGCCGGCGCCGGCGCATCTACCGCCAGCCACGATCTATTGTCCAAAAGTCACAAGTGTCCATGACCGCGGTCATGTCCTCACACTGGGAGCGCAGGCTTCCAGCCTGCGTTTCTCTGTAGCGACGGGCGCAAGCCCGCTATTTCACCCGTATGGTAGCGGCGGGCGCAAGCCCGCGTTCTCGCTCCGACGAGCGGGCAAACGGCAGTCCAATGCGATCCTGCACAATATACGTGGGTCTGGCGCGTACTTCGTCGAGAACCTTGGAAAGATAGACGGCGACAATACCAAACAAGATGGTTTGGATTCCAGCGAACATCGCGAGCATAGAGCCGACCCATATCGGCGTCGACACGTGAATTTTAAACGCAGTGACGGCGAGCACGGCGATAACGAGTGCGACGGTTCCCACCGCCAGCATGGCACCGCCGAACATGGGCACCAAGTACAACGGCGCAACGCTGAATCCCAGCAATCCATCCATCGCCAGATTGATCAGTTTACGCAGCGTATACGTGCTCTCGCCAATTTCGCGGGCACCGCGCTCAATCGGAATACCGACTTGTTTAAAGCCTAACCACGGGATTTGTCCGCGCAAGAATCTCGACTTTTCAGGCATGGACAAAAGTGCGTCGAGAACGCGGCGATCCATCAGACGGAAATCACCGGTATCCCAGGGAATTTTGACTGAAGAGACGGCGCCCAAAACTCGGTAGAACAGGAAGGCGCAAAATTTCTTGCCGAATTTGTCTTTGCGAGCAGAGCGTTGGGCGTAGACAACGTCATACCCTTCCTTCCAAAGCCGCACCATATCCGGTATCAGCTCCGGAGGGTCTTGGCAGTCGGAATCAATATTGACGATCGCATCGCCGTCGGCATGTTCAATGCCCGCTGAAATCGCCGCTTGCTGGCCGAAGTTGCGCGAGAGCACCAACAGTTTCACGTAATCGTACTCATTGGCGAGACGAATCAGCGCCTCGCTGGTCGGCTGCCGGCTGCCATCGTTGACGAAGACGACCTCATAGGCGAGCGCCGTCGGCGCCAGAGCCGCCTGCAAACGATCCAGCAAATGATCAAGGTTGCGCGGATGTTCGTTGTAAACCGCAACTACAACGGAAAGGTCTACCGCCATCGTGTCCCCGGTGGATTCCTATCTCTCAACAAGCGGTCATTGTCCTAGGTGGTCGCCGTCCTGGTCAACATGACAATTTTTAGGTGGGCAGCACGTGGTTAAAGGACGCTAAGGTCAGCGGGCTTACGCCCGCCATTACATTAGCATTGGCTCAGAGAGAGAGTGAGAGAGAGGCAAAAACTAAACTGATCGCTCGGGAAGGCGCTCAGTGGCGGCGTGCAGCGTTTTTATCCAGGACCAGGAATGTTTCAGTCCCTCCGCAAGCGTCACCTGTGGCTGCCATTCGAGATGGCGAGCAGCGCGTGAAACATCCAAAACGTTCACGGGTACGTCAACCGGGCGTGCGGGCGTGTAGCGAACTTCAACAGGCAGATCCGCCACTTTTTTGATTTCGGCGACGATTTGATTCAGCGAGTGGCCCTGCCCATAGCCAACATTGAAGATGCGCGGCTCATCACGGCCGGCATCGTACTCAGCCGCCAGCACCAGTGCCTTAACCGCATCCTTTATATATACGTAGTCTCGCACAACTTCGCCGTCGCCCCAGATGGTAATCGGCTGATGCTGCACGACATTGCCAAGAAAAACGCCGATGGCGCCCTGCTTCGCGAAAGGATTTTGATACTCACCGTAGGGATTGGACAATCGTGCCACCACGTAATCCAGTCCCCACAGTTTGTGGAACAAGTTCAAATACTTTTCAATTGTTAATTTGCTTATACCGTACGAACACATCGGCTCGGTGGAATGCGTTTCTTTAATCGGTGTTTCCTGCGGAATGCCGTAGACGGTGCCGCCGGAAGAGACGAATACAAATTTGCGTACATGATGTTGGCGACAAGATTGCAGCAGTTGCAACGTATCTATGACATTGGAGCGCACGTCATAAACGGGATCATCATTCGACGTCTCCGGCAACGTGGTGTACGCCAGGTGAAAAACCCAGTCGATACCTTGAACCGCAGACTCGACTTCGCCGTGATTTGCGAAATCACCGGCAATATATGTCACGTCGGCGAGCTTCTCGCGGTAGCGGCTCGGGTAGCGGTCGAACACCGTCACCGCATGCCCGGATGCGAGCAACGCATCGACAAGATGCGTGCCGATAAAACCGTTACCGCCAATTACCAGCGCTCTCATGCGTCTCCACTACTTGGCCGCCAGGGATGTCATCCTAACATGCTCGGACGGCTGAGCAACCGACCGATAAATAGATTGAATATCATCTACCATCTGCGCCACTGTTCGTTCCGGCGGTATGTTATCGCGCAGTTGCCGCAAAAATTGGCGATCTGCAGCAAGTCGTCCGAGCTGCTCGCACAACGAATGCGCATCATTCAGTTTGAACAGCAGACCGTTGTATCCATGCTGCACAATTTCGGACATGCCACCGAGATCCGTGACCACAAGCGGGGTGCGCGTGGCCAGTGCGGATTGCATGACGAGCGGCGTGTTTTCATACCAGCGAGACGGCACGACCAAAACATCCAGATTTTGCAGAACGGAACCCAGCTCGCTATTTGGAAATGTCCCGCAGAAACTGATCTTGTTAGAATTCGGGAACGGACGCTCAGCAAGCTGCTTCAGGCGCGCACCGTACTGCGAAAACTGGTTGAGATCACCGTAAATGCGCAGCACGGCATCCGCATCTTGCCGGAGTTGCTGAAACGCTTCAATCAAAAGATCCACACCTTTGTGCTCGAAAAGTGTTCCGATAAATCCAATGCGCAACGTTGCACTCGGCGTTTTTTCCTGAAATGCAACCAACGGTGCAGTATCAATTCCGAATGGAACCTTATGGATAATCCCGCTGTCAATGCCGTTTTCAACGAAGATATCGCGCATGAGCAAGGTGGGCACCATGATCGCCTGGGTGCGGTTAGCCACCTCACGAAGCGCAGCCGGCCTATTAATGGTGGCGCGCTCGGCATCAGGTCTTTTGCGGGATTTGTAGATCTCGAATAGTGCATCGTTGGCTGCCGAGCGAACGGCAGACGGCATGGCACCGAGCATCGCGCTAAGCGGCGGATATTTGGCAGCAAGCGCTTGCTCAAACTCAACTTGCGGCGGGAACAGCCGCGGTGTATAGCAAGACAGACAATTTTTCGCGCCCCGGCTCGGACCCCGACACACCGAACCATCGGGCAGTTTCAACTGCACGATCGGGCAGACAAACCAGAAATCGGTGGTGGAGCAAACGACAGGAATATCGCGCTGCCGCGCGCAATCGATGATACTTGCCGAAAGATTTTGGGCGTGGAATATGTGGACAATGTCCGGGCAAAACGCATCAACGACATTGGCGAATTCGGCAGCCATTGCCGGATGCAGATACTCGTGCTCGAATGTATAACCGCGCAGACGCAGCGGCTCGCGAAACACCTTTACCGGCAGCCCTTCATAGACAAATTCTTCGATGTCGTCGCCGGAAGCGTGGCGCGCGTCGGTGTCCGGCGGATCGGCTGTGACCACGAGAACTTCGCAGCCGCGACGCTGCAATTCCTGACCGACTTTAAGCGTCAAAACCTCAGTCCCGGCGCGGTGCCCCGGGAAAAATTTGTGGACGGTAAGTAAAACTCTTTTCACCATGTCGCTGACCGATCATACATGAATAATCCGTTTACTTCATGGCATCCATCTCACGGTCTTCAACCAGGCGTCCATTCGCACGTGAGAGGCGTTTCAAATAGATAGCAAGTAGTCCCATTACAATGGTCCGACTAAGCGGGCTCCCGCCCGCCGCTACGGATAAAGATCACGCCGCTACGGATAAAGATCCTGCCACTACGGATAACGATGCGAATTTGCCTCATATCTCGGGAATACCCGCCAGACACCGGTTGGGGCGGCATTGCCACCTTCACGCGTCACCTGGCGCACGGACTGCATGAGCTCGGACATGAGGTGCATGTGGTGTCATTGGCCGAGGGGCCGCCGAAGACGGTGGATGATGAAGGCGTGCGCGTGCATCGTGTGGCGCCGTATGTGGTGCCCGGCGATTTAGGTGCGGTGGCGATGTGCATGCCGTACAGCAGGTATGTACTGAAGACCTCCAGCGCGCTCTGGCAAAAATTCATTGAGCTGCACCAACAAAATCCTTTCGACATCGTTGATACTCCCGAGTTGTTGGCGGAGGGACTTTATCCCGCGATCACCAAGGCAGCACCGCTGGTAATTCGGCTGTATACCCCGCATTCGAAGTTTATGGCCGAACAACTGCACAACGTGACGGCAAAGTTCGACCACCAGTTCGTGGCAATGCTTGAGCGTGTCGCTATGCTCTCGGCTGATGCGATAACCTCGCCCAGCGAAGATCTGGCAGACTTCGTCTCTGAAGATCTCAATTTCCCACGCGAGCAAATTCAGCTCATTCGTAATCCCATAGACCCGGCCGCGTTCACTCCCGAGGGACCGCGCGCCCTGGAAGAGACGTCCAACTTGCGCGTCCTATTTGTGGGTAGGCTCGAAGAGCGCAAAGGAATCACATACCTGGTGCAAGCCATACCGGGCATTCTCGAAGCATATCCCGATTGCGAATTCGTGATCATCGGTGCCGACACAATAAACGCAGAGGGGGGTCAGCGCTCGGTGCTCAATGAGTTGCGCGATTTCCTTGCTCGCCGGCGTGTGATCGGCAAAGTGAAGTTCATATCGCGCATCCCCCTCACGGAATTGCCCTCGTATTATCGATCGGCCGATATATGCGTCGTGCCGTCGGTTTACGACAACTCGCCATATACATGCCTGGAAGCGATGGCATGTGGTCGTCCGGTGGTCGGCACTTCAGGCGGTGGCACGAAGGAATACGTCACGCACGGCGAATGTGGAATCATTGTTCCGCCCCGCGACAGTGAGGCCTTGCAGACGGCTATCGTCAGTCTGTTGAAGGATAATAAGGCTCGAGCTCGGATGGGACAGCGAGCTCGTGAGCGCGTGCTGGAAAAATTTCAGCGCACCCACATTGCCAAGGAAACACTCGCGCTGTACGAAGCGGCAAAACGAAAATTCGCTGCTCGCCAGAATCCGCTCTATATAAAACCGGCAGATCAGGCGCTATCCGATGCCGCCGTGTTTTTATACTCCTTCGACAAAATGCTATATGAACTGCTCTACCAAGCGTCGTGGCGTTTTCGCATCAAGCATTGGTATGGGCAAGCTATTACTCGCCCTCGTCTTTTCGGAGCTCGCGTCGTGCTGCGCATTGCCCGCGCCGCGTCCACAACATTCCTGCCCAGCAGCACGCCGACGCCGGCATTTATTTCGTGGCTGGAGAAAGAGATTGCCGACAAGCACGAGCAACCATTCGCGTCTATCTCCAATCGCTCGCATGAGCAGCAATAATTTATGAGTGTGTTGGCATTGGCAGGAAGACGACGAGCGCAGGACGATTATGGCTACGAACGGCCTCAACCGCCGCCCATTGGCCACTGGTTATTGATGGCGGCGATTACGTTTATCGCACTGTGCTTCAGGTATTGGTTCAACTTTTTGGATTCTCACCTCAACGACTTCAACGCCTGCGACGCCTCAGAGTATTTGCGCAACGCGGCTGCGCTGGTCGACGCTCTCAAACTGCCCACTACTTTTTGGCCTGATTCATGGGCAGTAATTGTCGGTCACGCCACACCGCAGGTCGTCGATCATTTGAGAGCTCAACTTGCATCGCTTTTGGGCTTAGCCATGAGCGGACCGATCTTTCCCATCTTTATCGCCTGGTCGTACGCTCTGGCAGCGGCGCCGTTCAATATTGCCGACTACGGCGCGCCTGTCCTTGGACAATCGTTGATATCGGGACTGACGTGTCTGTTCATCGGACTCACAGCTAGCCGCGTCTACGGCAAGGGCAGCGGCTACTGCGCCGCGCTGCTGGCGGCGGTATATCCGGCGTTCATTATCAACTCAGGACGTTTATACTCGGAAACATTCGCCGCATTTTTGCTCAGCATAGTTTGCTATATCACCGTCAACAACTTCAGTGAAGAGCACCGCACCGGAGCCTTCTTCGGGTCGAGCCTGATTAACGGCTTCATCGCCGCCTGTCTGCAGTTTACGCGCTCGATAATGTTCGTGCTCACTCTCGCGCTTCTGCCCATTACGTTCGTGCAGCAAGGGTTCCGAAAAGGCATCGCTGGTCTTGCTGGAGTCGCTCTTGGCTTTGCATTGGTGGCACTGCCCTGGCTGGCGTTTCAAAAGGTCGCACTGGGGTCCGCCAGTCTAGTGGTAGATCGCGTGGGACACTACAACTTTTTCGTCGGCAATGACACCGACACACTCGGATGGCTCTCGGTGCCCTACCCCGATGGTCGCGGCATCGAAGACAAATCGTTAGCGCAACTTGCTGCTGAAGCTTATAAGCGATCACCCTCGCACTGGTGGTCACTAATGCTCGATAAACCGCTGCGTTTGTTCGAATTTCCTTGGAATGACTTCAGAACGCCAATGGCGAAAATCGCGGTCAAGGCGCAGGTTTTCTGGCACCAGGTAATACTTGTACTGGCGGCAATCGGCTTGACGCTGGGTTTCATCTCGCCGGGAACACGCGAGGGCGATTACGGATATGAAGACCGTCGCAAAACTCAACGGGACATGACTGCGGCGAAGATTTTCTTGGTGTTTGCATTCATGCTTCATTGCGCATATCTATTCTTCATAACGGTGCCCAGATACAACTTGACCGCAATGGTTGTAGCGTGCGTATTCGCTGGAGCCGGTATTGCTGCGCTCGTGAAATTGCTCAGGGCAAACAACGGGCTGATCTCGACGATAACGGTGATTGCGGCGTCCTGCTTCGTATTGGTAATCAGCAGGCTCCCGTTCGTCAATGTTGCCGCTACGCTCTTCGGCGGAGAGCACGCCATCTCCGGGCTGATCGTCGGACAAATCTTGACCTTATTGTCGCTATTGGGATTGAGCATCAGCTTGATGTCTGCGGTATCGGCCTATGATCAACAAAGGGACGGTAAGCGGGCAAAAGGCACAATCTGGGCTCGCGCTTCCATAATCGTGCTCGCGCTTTTGGCGGCACCAAATTTTCTGCTGCATGCCAATGCCAGCGGTCGCTGGTACGAGTGGCGAGCTCCAATTGCCGGTGGACAAACGATCAGGCAGAGCTTCACGCTTCCGTCGGACTTCGCTCAACAAATTGAAGGAAGACAGTTGTACTTGATGGTCGATGCCGATTCGGCCGCACAACTATCCGGCGCAACCGTTTCAGTTGAAGAGACCAAACTTGACGGACCCATTATTCCCTCTTTGTCGCTTACTCATGATTTCGATCGGTATCAGCAGACAGGCTCCGGACAAATGCGCGAGGCGGAATGGATCTTCCGCAATTTGACCTATGCGGCAGGTCTTACTAATTCCGATTTGCGTCAATGGTTTATCTACCCCATTCCCAACGAGCTCACGGCAGGCACTCCGGGAATTAAGGTACAGATAACATCGAGCTCCGACCATGCAGTTGGCGTTTATGGCAGCTATGCCACCAGCCCAACTTCTGTGCCCATTCCCAGTCCAAACCAGATCTCATGGGAGAAAGCTTTCTATGGAGTGGAAAATGATTCGGGACTCTCGGACTGTCGCTTTAACGCTCGCATAAAAAGCACTGCCGCCACGGCGTATGAATCCGACTTGAGCAGCGAGCCCGGCGTGCAATCAGGGAGGTACAACGTTCATCTTTTAGCGGGGCCGCCGGCCGCTTATTCGGGAAATGTCTTTGTTATCAACCCCTCGATGGTCGAGTCGTTTCAGAAGCTCACCGAACGTCCCTTGCCTCTCGAATATCTGCCTGACAGCGCGCATCGGTGCACGATTACCACGGCGGGAGTGCCCACGTACCAGCCGGCGGATCTGTGGATCGTACGTGTTTCAGGGGAAGCAAGGCGCGACAGCGGTGGCGCGAAATTCGGCGTCACTGTGCGAACGGCCAACGATGACGCGAGAAAAATTTACGTTTCGCCGTGGACGACTACCACGACTCTTGATCAACAATGGCACCATTTCGATATCAGCGCGCCGCTAAAGCCGGGGGCGCTGCCTGCGCCGCCTGAAAAACTAAGCATTGATTTCTCGGTGGGACTGCCGTCCGGACAGCCGCCAGGCACCACCCAATTCCAAAACGTTACTCTGCAAATCGACCGCCTGCCTGCAAATCCATTGCAGTTGGGCAACCTCATCTACTGAAGGAGAAAGTCGTGGTCATGCAAGCCAGCCAATTGAGAACTGTGATCAACGATAAGCGCACTGCTGTCGGCGGTGCACCGCCGCAAACGAAGGCACCATTGCTACCCACGATGCTCGTCTGCGTCGGCTTGATCGCGCTTGCCCTCGCCTGCTTTTTTAGAACGATGAAAGACGGGTACTTCCTGGCCGATGATTTTGGCGCAGTGGGTTATGTCGCTAAAGTATTCCAGGGACGCTGGGATCTTTTCTGGGCGAACTGGACGGGGAATTATATGGGAATTCCCAGCATGAACGTGTATCGTCCCTGGCAAATTGTCACTCTGTATCTAGACTTTGTGATGGCACATGGGACTGCCTTCGGCTACTATTTCACCAACTTCCGCTATTACGCCGGCGATGCTCTTTTGCTCTTCGCGATTTGCCGGCAGCTAACCTCGGCATGGAGCAATTCTCGATCACTTATAGCGAGTGGCTTGGCGGCAGCGTTGTTTATCGTCAATCCTCTCCATTGCGAAACAATGTCATGGGTGGTGGCACGCGTCGATTCCGAATGCGCGTTCTATTACTTAGGTGGTTTGTGGTTCTACTTGCTTTATCGCAAACAGCAAAGACCGATCTGGATGGTTTTGGCAGTTGCTGGATTTTGGTTCGGCATTCTCGTCAAGGAGATGGCCATAGGCTTCCCGCTGTTATGCACGGCGTTGAGTTTCCTGGCGATAAATGAGAGGGCAAGCGGGCTTGCGGCCGCCGGTACAGGTGCATCGACGAGCTGGCTTGCGGCCGCCGGTACAGGCATCAAACGTGCAATTAAAGAATCGGCTCCCATATGGGTGAGCACCGCCCTTTATTTCATCATCCGCTATTTGGCGCTTGGAACAATTGTCGGCGGCTATACCGGAGCCATCGGCGACGATCAGGCGCACTCGGCGCTACAGCGCTGGCTGGATCCGGATTGCTATTACCGCTTGTTCTTCCCATTCGCCACCTCGTTGTACCCGAAAGAAAATGCGCTCGCGCATTGGCTCAGCACATGCTACGCCGTGCTGGCTGCGGTATTCGCCGTCAAGTTCTTGCGCAAGGAAATACCAGGCAAGCTATCTTTGTTCTGCGGCATCTGGATGGTGAGCGCGCTGATGCCGATCTACAAGCTGTGGGGCATGGGCATGGATCTCGAAGGAGCGCGATTCTGCTTCTTCTTCACCATGGCTTTCGCCGTGGCGATTTCATTGCTGACGCTGGCGCCGAGTGCTCCGCGACAAAGCGGGCTTCCGCCCGCCGCTACAATAAGCGATCCGCAGTACGCAAGTCCGAGGGGAGAAAAGGCGACGGCAATTGTTGCCGCTCTGGCGTTATCTGTTTCGGTTCTCATCCTCTACAAAGCTTGTCTCAAGACGAATGCACTCTGGGTACATGCCGGCAAAGAAGTGCACACGTTGTTCAACCGGGCGCGCGATCTATTTCTGAGAACACCAGCCAACGCGAAAATTATTGTGCTCGGCATTCCCAAAAATCATCATGGCGCGCACGAGATATACAACGGTATTACCTTCCGTCTGGGCTTGACGCCGCCCTTTTCGCCAATCAAAGCGGATGAAAAGTATTTGACGTTCGATCCGCTTATCTGGGGACCGGCCGAGTTCATCAACGCTACTCGTTTCAAATCAAGCTTGGCGAACGGGGCGATCGGTCCGTTCGTCTGGAATTCTAGAAGGCGGGAGTTCATCGACGCTTCCCTCAAATCGCCATTTGCCTCGGCGCGTCCGATCGTGCTAGCTTCCGAGGTGCCTTCGCCCTCGGTGCAAGCTTTTGCCGACGGGCACGCTACTGTGCAATTCCGAAACGGAATATTCACCTTCACCAAGAACCAAGAAGGAGACGGACTGCAATTCAACAATCTGTTGGTTGATCCTCGTCAGTACGATTTCCTGCAATTTGAGTATCGGCTACCGGCCGGAACAGCTCCGCAAAAGCTCGTCTTTCAGTCGAAGTGGCATGGTGACAGCGATATTACCGGCGAGCAGAATACGTCCGTAGCGCACAAACTCAGCGTTCCAATCGGAGCATCCAGCGATCCCGCTCTGGCCACATCCGAATTTCAAACTGTGCGCATTCCCGTTTCACATTTCTGGCGCTGGTATACGTGCGGCCACATTACGGATCTGGAGCTTATACTTCCGCCCGTCCCGGGCATTGAAGTGCGGCACCCTGTTTTGACGTCGGACACGAGCATTCGTCCGCAATTCAAAGCGATAGGCATATCTGACGACGGTTCAGGAGTCTTCAACATCAACAACAAATCGCTGTTCCATGCAGATGCATCGAACATTCCCGGGGCTACTCAACTGAAGATTGAATGCTCGAAGGCGAATTATTTCTTCGACCAGGTCGAGGACAACGAAGGAGAGGCGGCAATATTCGCTTCAACCGTCGTGCCATCCGCCCAATTCGATGGAACGCTCCCGGGGAATTTTGCTCCGCAGCAACAGTACTGCGAAGTACGCGTGCGCGCGCTCGACGCATCCGGCAATCCGGTTGGTGAATATTCCGACCCAGCAATGATCCGCCTCAACTAAACAATGACTGCCACCATTGCCAGTCATGTACCAAAGACAAGCTCGCGCACCGATAGGCGCGTGCCGAGGAATGCATGGTCCAGCACAATCGAATGCGCATTGGTCGTGTGTGTGGCTTTTGCCGGCTTTCTCTTCCATCAATATTATTTCGCCATGCCCAACGCGTGCTTGACCTTTGACGCGCAAGGATACCTGATGGTGACCAATGGCTGCCTGCAGGCTCTGCGGCCGGAGGTCGGGCACCAGGTGATCTCTTACATCGCAAATGGATTTCACGAGGGAGACAGAATCGCGCTTGTCCAAGCATTGGGACCGGCTGCCGACCTGGTGAAAAGCGGCCCGATCATGCCAATCGTTATGGGACTTCCGCTTCTGCTTTTACATAAGCAGGCGATGAGCTTCAACTGGCAAGTCGTGATGGTGACCATGTACGGACTGCAAGCGATCTCGGTCGGCTTGATTTGGGCCATCGCCAGAAAGTATTGGGGCGTCGCCGAAAGTCGGGTGGCCGCAGTCGTGGCGATGTTTTATCCCGGGTTTGTGATAAACGGTGGACATGCACTGTCGGAAATCCCTGCTTGCGCAGCGGTACTGTTGGCAGCGTGGATGGTGATCGAATTATTTGCGAATGAGCGCACGGACGAGCGGGCTAACGCCCGCCGGTACCATATCAAGGCCATAACGACGGGATTTGTATTGGCGCTGGTGACATTGGCGCGACCGACATTGCTGCCGTTGCCGGTAGTTTTGCTCACGGGATTGTTTTGTCTTTCGAAGGCCTTGCCGTCGGCAAACTTCGCCTGGAAGTCGAACATGGTGGCACTGGCAGCCGGTGCACTACTCTGCTTGGCTCCATGGTGCGCGGTCAAATACGTGCTTACGGGACACCCCTCGATCACGATAGATCGCTACGGGGCGTACAACTTTGTTGCAGGAATGGATACGGCGACAGACGGACTAGACATCGTCTCGACAGGATTCGTTGCCCATCCCGACCAATTCAAGCTTGGCTTCGCCGACGTGCTGACGCGGGTGTACCGCTCGGCAGCAGCGAATCCGCTCGCATTTGCGGACATGATGATTCGAAAACCGATGCGCCTCGTCGAAGGTCCATGGAACGACTTCTCCGTACGGTCTTGGACTTTTCCGCCGGCGTGGCAAACATGGTGGCACCGGATTCTATTCTTGATGGCTCTGCTCGGCGTCATCAACATGAGCGTTCGAGCGCTTAAATCAAGAAGCTTCCTCAAGGCAGCTCCTACCACGGTGCTGGGCGTGATTGTCGGATTCCACTTCATCAGCTGCTTATTTATCGCCATGCACCGTTATATGTACACCGCACTGCCGGCGGTGATCATTTTGGCAGCGGTGGAAACGGTCGCCTTGTACCGCGAGCTGGATCGTGCACAGTTGTTTGCATTGGCGCTGGCGACGGCGGCATTTCCCGCGGTGTGTTCGTTGGTTGACCTCTTCTCGTCAGATCAAACCCCTTTGTTGCCATGGACGGCTGCGCAGTTGGGCATCGAATTGACGAGCATTTTAGTGGCGGCAGCCGTCGCCGTGGTCGCCTTGTTTTGGTGCCTGACCGCATTTGCGTTGACGGGTCGCGCCCGGACAGCGGGGCTACGGCCGCCGCTGCAATTGACAGCGTGGGTTATTGCCAGCATCTTTTTGATGGTCGGCTGTTTTGCATCAACGTACCATTCGCTGCGCACGATGGAATACAACCAGGTGCTAGACGCAAGAAACGGTTCCATAACCGTGAATTTTGCGACGCCGAAGCCGCTCGGCACAGAGCGCTATTTTATCCTTGCCGACTGCCATAGCGAATCGGTCCAACCTCGGCCGCTGCGATCGATTGCGGCGAGTATAGATGGTCATTCGGTTGCCGGCGAATTCGCTCCGCTGTTCGCCATCGATCAAAGTCAGCGCGAAAACCTCATGTACGCCCGTACGATTGCAGCAGCCTCGGGTACCGAAGTCGAAGCAATTCGTCAGTGGTGGTGCCTGCCGATTCAAGCCAAGGAATTGCCGCAATCGTCCGAGATGACTGTCACCCTGACCAACGGCAGTGCGGGAAACAGCACCATCTATATTGGCGCCGATTATTTCAGCTCCGGCACCACCAACCACGAACTATCCATTACCGAGTTCTCCTGGACAAAAGGGTTCATGGCCAACCATCCAGGAGAAATGCGCATGGATGTGTGGGGAAAAGCGGGTTACCGCCCGCCGCTACAACAACAGATCCGCCCTCGCATATATCTCCTTTGCGTGCGGCAAGAGGCGATCACCGATAGTGCCTCCGTTTCGATTGAAAGACGTTTTCCTGATGCACTCATCTCGCCCAAGCTATCGCAACAGATGGCGCGCTACGAGCTTAACGATTTGGCTACGCTGCCACGTCAATCGGCAATTAAGGTCACAACCTCTGGAATTTACCGCGCAGTTGGCCGCAAGTCCGGTGAAGCCAGTGTATGCATGGTGGAACACGTCGAGCGGGACGGCGAGACTGGGGAGCAACTTGCACCGCTTGCACCATCGGTGTTAAAGACGATGCGGTATTGGCAACCCTTCAAATTCTGCGATTATGTTCCTCTATCAAATTTTGCTTCGGCCAGGCTCGGATCACTGCGATCGCTCGATGTGCTCGTTTTTGGTCGACCCTGGTATGAAGCGCTGCAGTATGCCACCGTCCGTCCCCGCAGCACCACAGAGTTCAGGGACATCAAAACCGAAGTCGAGTCCGTAAGTCTGATTGATCTGCAACACCAACAATGGCGACTAGTGCGACCGACGCCGCAACAAGGTGATAGTCGCGAGGAAGCCGATAAAACCAAGTGCCGCCAGTAAGCCGGCCGCTTGAGCATATGCTCTCATGATGAATCAGCGAAAAGACCTGTCATAGGGGTGTCAATGCAATATAGCAATCAGCTATCCTCGCTGGCGAATGCGCTGCAGCAATCAATAACACAAACGGTCTCGTCGCTTCCTGACGTCGACACGTTGCGCGCGCAGCTGACCACCCGGGTCGATCAGTCCGTCTCCTCGGGGAGACTGAACTCATCTTCAGCCGCCACACTGAAAGCGGAATTGCAACACGTGGCAGACATTGAATCTGCGTATAAAACCGAAACGGGCGGTTCGCTTTCGCCGAGACAAATTGAATTGCTGTCCGATGAACTTAACAAGGCCAGGGCAGACATCGATCAGCAAATCAAGCTGTCCGATTCAGCAGCTCCCGCGCTCGATGACAAACGGAGATCGATCGAATCTAAAATCGATGCGGACGTGACTGCCGGGAGACTACCGGGTCCGGATGCAGTAATCTTTAAGAAACAACTGGCGCAGATTGCCACCGAACAATCCTCATATGTAACGGGCGGCGGCATGCTCACCGGCAACCAAGTGTTGCACATCGCACAAGAACTTGACGCTGTGGATCAAGCGGTGAGTGGCAGGCTGGTTGCACAATTACCGCCGCAAGTAATGCCGGGTGCGGTGCCGCCGACAGTCGCAGTTCCGGTACCGGTGGCAGTGCCCGCACAAATCCAATCAATTGACCCGCGAGTCACGCGTGAGCTCGATGAAGGACTGGAACACATGAGGCACAGGCTCCAAAACGCCATTCAGTCGGGTCAAGTTTCTGCCGAAGCGGCCGCGGGGCTGACGCACCAGCTCGACGAGATCCGGATGGAAGAAGACAGATTCAAAAGCAGCCCGGGCGGTGTCAACGCCGCTCAAGTCGATGAATTGCACGGCAGACTGCTCCACCTGGATAAACGGCTTGATGAAGCGGTGGCAGCATCAGTTCAAGCGGCACCACCGACGGACGGCAACTTGCAAACAAACATCGGCAATTCGACATCCGT